>Ga0207964_1000014_pt1 | contig 87330 bp, 70 predicted proteins | sample Knorr_S23_td_250_FD_185608 | JGI IMG/M metagenome (GOLD analysis project Ga0207964, IMG submission 185608) | Marine microbial communities from Southern Atlantic Ocean transect - Knorr_S23_td_250_ad_251m_LV_A (SPAdes) (version 2) | ecosystem: Environmental > Aquatic > Marine > Oceanic | place...
TTTTTTTTTGAAAAAGGAAAACATGAAAGCGCGTACGTTTATATTTGCAATTTAATCATTGTCTTTCAAATGAAGGTTATGTCACCATGAATTTTATATATTTGCCTAACAGACTTGCCCCAACTAAATCGATTGTATGCCTATTAATTTATTAGCCAACGCGCTTATTATTTTTGTCATCTCTTTTGCGGTATCGAGTATTTGCATCCCATTGGTTATAAAATTAGCCATTAAAAAACGTCTTTTGGGCGAATACGGTGAGGGAAGGCATGTACACAAGGGTTTTGTTCCTCGTTTGGGAGGGGTTGCTGTTTATGCCGGTTTCTTTTTTTCACAAGCCTATTTGACTATTGCGCACCAAGCTCAAACTGAAACTTTATCGAAAAGTTACTATTTACTCCTTTTTTCATCAGCCTTATTATTCATGTTGGGAACACTTGATGATTTGATAAACATCAAGGCAAACATGAAGTTTTTTATTCAACTCATAGTTGCAATCATTGTTGCTAGTATAGCCGATGTTCGCATCGTTTCTTTTTACGGTTTATTTGGAATAGAGGACTTGCCTCTTTGGTTTTCACATTTATTTTCTATTACCGTGATAACATTCTTCATCAATGCTTATAACCTGATTGATGGCATTGATAGCCTTTCCTCGTCCGTTGGCATGTACGTGCTTTTCTGCTTTGGCGGGATATTCGTACTAAACGGTGCGTTTACAGACGGTCTAATTGCGTTCTCGGTGTTTGGAGGTCTACTTGGCTTTTGGTTTTTCAATAAGCCCCCAGCAAAAATTTTCATGGGAGACTCAGGAACCTTAAGCATGGGTTTGATTATGGCTTATTTTGCCATCAAAATATCGAATACACCTATAGACAGCGAAGGGTCGATGAGTCCTGTATTTGCCATGGTGGTTTTGGCCTATCCGGTGATTGATACGTTAAGAGTTTTCACCAAAAGAATTCTCAGAGGTGTGTCTCCATTTACGCCTGACAGAAACCACATTCATCACCTATTGCTAGACTTAGGATACAGTCATGGTAAATCAACTGGGATTATCTTATTCTGTAGCATCGTTCTCTCCTATATTGCCTATTTATTAAGAGAAACGCCTACAGCATCGTTCTTCACCATGGTTTGTTTGATTCTTATTGTGGCAAACCTCCCCGCTCTTCTTCTGAAAAGAAGAGAAAAATCAAAGACCCAATAATTTAGTTGCCATTTTTCGATCGTTAGACAGGCGAGGGACTTTGTTTTGCCCCCCTAACTTCCCTTGTGATTTCATGAAATTGTAAAATGCATTCTTCGGAAGCGGATTCAAAACCAAAGACCTTAGAACCTTTCCTTCAATCAAATCTTTATAATACACATTCTGAACTTGTAAACGCTCATCGAGTAATTGAGAAAATTGGACTAGGTCTTCAGGTGGGTTTGCGAACTCTACCAACCACTCATGATAAGGCAACCCCTCTTCGGGTTCTACCTGAGGGGCAACCGTAAACTCGGTGACCTCAACATTCGAAAAGCGCTCCAAAGCAACTCGCATGGCCTCATCTACCTCTTTCCCAATCACATGTTCTCCAAAAGCAGAGGTAAAATGCTTTATTCTACCGGAAACAACAATTCGATAGGGCTCCAAAGAAGTAAACTGAACCGTATCTCCAATATTGTATCCCCAAAGCCCTGCATTGGTATTGAGAATAATAACGTAATTAACACCCAATTCAACCTCTTCTAACGAGATTCGGGTCGGATGTTCGTCGTAGTACTCATCGGCGGGAATGAATTCGTAAAAGATGCCGTAATCCAAAAGCAACAAGAGGCCTTTTTCGTCTTGCTTGTCTTGGAAAGCGATAAAACCCTCAGAGGCAGGATACAATTCAAGGCTGTCGACTTTCTTGCCTATTAGCTCCTCAAACTTTTTCCGATAAGGCTCGTAATTCACCCCTCCAAAAACAAAAAGTGAGAAGTCCGGAAAAATCTCCGAAATCTTTTTTCCCGTGCGTCTTTGCAATCGCTCAAAGTACATCTGAACCCACGAAGGAATCCCACTAATGAGGCGCATATCTTGCGGAAGAGTTTCATCAACGATAGCCTCCACCTTTTGCTCCCAATCTTCAATACAATTCGTGTCGTAAGAAGGGAGTCGATTGGACTGTAAATAAGACGGCACGTAATTGGCAACAATCCCCGAAAGTCGCCCCGTAGGAATGATAGAATCTTTATTCAATTTTGGCGAGCCCTGTAAAAAAATCATTTTTCCATGGATGAAATGATAATTTCCAGAATCTTCCATATAATGCAATAAGGCATCTTTTGCTGCCTTAATCTGATATTCCAAGGAAACTTTTGTCAAGGGAATGTATTTGGCTCCTGATGTGGTTCCAGAAGTTTTCGCAAAAAACAAAGGCTGTCCTTTCCAAAGGACGTCCTTCTCCCCTTTTTGAATACGCTCGACATAAGGTCTCAGACCCTCATAATCTCTTACGGGCACCCGTGACTTGAAGTCTTCATAGGTCTTTATGGACGCAAAATCGTGATCTGTGCCAAAAACTGTTTTCTGAGCTGTATGGATCAAATGCTTAAAAACTTTGTCTTGAGTAGCAATGGGTGATTGACTCCATTTATGGGTTTTTGACACCACATACCGAGCAAATTTCTTTCCTAAAAATGACTTGATAAACATTAGAATAAAATATGATGTTCGGGGTTAATAGCCTTTCCTTTGTGCCACAATTCGAAATGCAAATGAGGGCCGGTACTTAGCCGGCCAGAATTCCCAATGATAGCAATAACGTCACCAGCCTTCACCAGAGCTCCTAATTTTTTAAGCAGCACAGAATTGTGTTTGTAGGTAGATATCAAATCGTTTTCATGTTGAATTGCGATGGTATACCCCGTTTCTGTAGTCCAACTAGACAAAATAACGGTTCCAGGTAAACAGGCCTTTATAGCTTCATTCTCTGGAGCGACAACGTCCACGCCAAAATGATCGCTTTGTAAATCAAAAGCATCACTCACCATCCCTTTTAGGGGTGCATAAAAAGCTATGTTTCTGAGCTCCGAAGGCTTTTTATCAAGTTCTGACAATACATTAAAACGGCCTTCGCGCTCTACAGCTTCGCGAAAGATAGAATCCTTAGACGACGCTTTAAGGGCTTCTTCATTTATCGCAACACTGATCGTCGAGTCGTAAAAAACCGAATCATTAAAAGATTCTCCTCGAACTACTTTTTCGAGTATTTGAAATTTTTGCTCTTTGATCTCTATCTCAGACAAAAGGGAATCTGTTTTTAGGGACAAATTGATGAGGTCTTTGGACAAATGAGAAGGTGCGTATCCCGGAATATACTCCCTCAAGGGTGTAAGCGCTATCGTAAGCGTTGTTATAGAGCATATTAAAAAAAGTAGGGATAAAAGGCGAATCAGTAGCTGAAAACGGGTCAAGCTGACCGAATCAAGCTCCTCATAAGACTGCTCATCAAATAGAACAAAACGCAAACGCTGTTTCAACTTATCAAAAAAAGACTTTGGTTTTCCCATCTGACAAATATCGGAATTTTAGCCAATGCATCTTCAACAATTTATTCGCGTCCAAATAAAAAGAGAATCTCCTTATATCTGTCAAGGCTTTTTACATCTATTTTCGAGATAAGCCCCGCGAAACAAACATTAAACCAAAAAATAAAATATTTTTGCTTAACCATAGTTATTATGTGTAAACAACGATTTATTTGAAAACTCATTCAACATATCTATTCCTCTTACTCTTTTGCCTAGTAGTCAGCTCGTGTTCTACGCAAAAAGACCGGTTTTTAAATCGCGCCTTCCACAGAACCACATCTAAATATAACGGCTATTTTAACGCAAAAGAAAGTTTTAAAGGCGCTGTAACAAAACTCGAAAAATCACATCAAGAAGACTACAATAACATTCTTCCAACCACCATTCTGGGAGACCAAAAACAAGCGCAAAAAATTTACCCTGCCTTAAATCGCACAATTGACAAAGCGGCTTTAGTCGTGGAATATCATTCCATGGAAGTGAAGGGAAAAGAAAAAAACAAATGGATTGACGATTGCTATCTCCTTATGGGAAAGGCTCTGTTTTACAAACAGGAATATGGCAAGGCGATTGAGATGTTCGGCTATGTAAATCGAGAATATTCCGGAGAGGTTGCCGATTTGGCTGTTTTGTGGTCTACGAGAGCACACATTGAAATGGGGAATTTCACTACCGCCAACAAACAATTGTTGTATCTGGAGAGTGATGCAAAATTAAGTAAGGATGATCTCGCATTATTCGAAGAAATAAAAGCGAACTATCACCTCAAAAAAGAAAATTGGCCTGAAGTAATATCACAACTCAAGAAAGCCATCAACCTCACATCCAAAAAATCTAAACGGACGCGACTGATCTTCATTATCGGGCAAATCCACCAAAAACTCGGAGAATACGAATCCGCATTCAAGGCCTTCGATAAAGTTGTTCGAATGAATCCTGATTACGAACTCTTGTTCAATGCATTACTAAGTCGTGCCCGCGCATTTGACCCAAAGCATCAAGAGGCATCAACTTTGATTGATGAAATCAATAAGATGTTGAAGGATGAAAAAAACAAAGATTATTACGATCAGATTTACTTCGCACTGGCTGACATATACTTAAAAGAGGGGCGAAAAAAGGAGGCGATTGAAAACTTACAAAACGCTACACTTCACGACAATGGAAATGACCAACAACAATCTGTGGTTCACCTCATGCTCGCAGATCTGTATTTTGAGGACGCTTATTATATTTCTTCGCAAGTTCACTACGATACAGCCATCACATTCTTAAATCAAAATCACCCAGACTATGAGGTTTTATTGAAAAAGAGAAATAGCCTGAACGAACTCGTTGAGCTCTACAACACCATAAGCCTTCAAGACAGCTTGTACCAACTATCAAGCCTTGACGAAGTCGAGTTGAAATCACTGATTGAAAATATCATCAAAGAAAAAAAGGAAGAAAAACGTAGGGCCAAAGAAGCCTTGAAGGCAAATGCGAGAATCAGGCCTACTTCTAATTCTCGCAATTCTCTGAGTACAATCACCGGAGGTGGGTGGTATTTCTATAACCCATCAGCAGTCAGCTTTGGATACTCTGAATTTATGACGAAATGGGGTGAGCGAAGATTGGAAGACGACTGGAGAAGAAAAAACAAAAGTCAAGTATTTCTGGATGAGGATAATGAAAATCAGGATGAAGAGCAAGACTTGTTGAGCGAAGAATACTACATGAGTTTGATTCCTTTTTCTGACTCAGCCAAAACAGCAACTCTAAATACAATTGTTGAATCCTACTACCAGCTAGGTTTAATCTACAAAGAAGATTTAAATGACTTTTCTGAAGCCCTTGAAACCTTCAAAACATTGCTCGAGGCTTATCCAAAAAACAAATACGAAGCCCTCACCTACTATCAATTGTATCGATTGAATATGCTTGTAAATGATCAATTGAAAGCAGACCAATACCTGAACAAATTAACAACAGAATATCCAAAGAGTGATTATCTCGATATGATTGTCGACCCCGATCAGTATTACAGTGATAACAAAGAGGACGTTGATAGTGCTGTCCTGAGGTATGAGAATATTTATATCGATTTTACAAACCATCAATACGTAGACGTAATCCAACAGAGTACTGAATTAAAATCGAAGTATCTGGGACACCCTATGATGGATCAGCTCGCTTTATTGAATGCGCTATCTATAGGCCACTTGTATGGTGAAGATTCATTGGTGTCAAATCTAAATCAACTCCTCAGTCTTCATCAATCAGGAGAGGTTGCTGAAGAAGCACGTGCCCTATTGCAAGATCTAGAAAGCAGGAGTCTAATACCAGACGAAAACAAATACACTTTTGATGCTGATGAAGAACACTTCTATGTACTTGCTCTAGAAACCACTGGGCCTAGCATTAATGAGGTTAAAATTGTCCTATCTGACTTCAACCGAGAGTTTTATAAGACCGAGGGGTACAAAACACAAAGTCTAATGCTAAACATGGACTACCAACTTATCATCGTGAAAAAATTTGATGCAGAAAATCCTGCAACGCGTTATCTAGAGGCCGTTAAAAATTCAACCCAACTAAAAGAATTGATATTGCTTTCTGATTATGAGCATTTTATCATATCTTCGAGTAATTTTAAAACTTTTTACAACGAAAAGTCGTTGGACAAGTACATGGTGTATTTTGAAGAAAAGTATCTGAAGTATAAATAAAAACGTTGAAATGTTTTCAAAATCAAATCCAAATATGGGACAGGTCAGTGAAAAAAATTCGGGAGCTGTAAATGCTATAGGTCAAGGGAGTACAATCAAAGGTGACATCATTACCGATGGTGATTTGCGCATTGACGGTACCCTAAAAGGCACTATTCACGCAAAAGGTCTTTTGGTTTTAGGTGAAACCGGACTTATTGAAGGTAAAATTCTATGTCAGAATGCACTCATTGCAGGAACCGTAAAAGCAAAAATTGAAGTTACTGAACTGCTCAGCTTAAAAGCGAAGGCTACACTTCATGGAGACATCATCACCAATAAGCTTTCCGTAGAACCAGGGGCTAGTTTCACCGGTTCGTGTAGCATGGGAGCTTCCGTGAAAAACATGACCAGTTCAGAAAAAAATGAAAAGCCCCAAGAAAAGACCGCTTAATCAATTTCTCAAATATTCAAACTTAGCTCTACAAATGGGGGTAACCATCGGTTTGGGTGCTTTCCTAGGGATGCAACTTGATAAATTAGTAAACAAAGACCCCCTATTCACCGTTATTTTTTCTCTATTAGCCGTTTTTGGAGCGCTCTATAAAATTATAAAAGAAGTCACTCGTCTCAACAAATGATTCAAAACATTTACCGCTTTTACTCGAAGCTTATCCCCTTTTCCGTCCTTCTTTTTGTGTTGCATCAAGGCTTACAGCTTATAGACTTCTGGCCTGTAAGTCGTGACTATTTTTATTGCATTCACGGATTTAATTTCTTGAGCAGTGCGCTGATGTATGTTGTCTTGGCCTATGCTTTTCAGAACCTAAAAGATAAGGCCGGCTTTATTTATCTGGCTTTAAGCATCCTTAAAATGCTCATTGTTATGATTTTAATGGCGGTTGTCATACTGGGTGAAGAAGAGTCAACCTTGGCATTTGCACTTCAATTCATGGTTGTATATGGGTTGTATCTGAGCTTTGAAGTTGTATCGATGGTAAAAAAATTAAATTCCTAGATTTTTACTCAAGCCCCATATTTGTTTACAAGAAGCAAAATCTTGTTCATAAGTTAGAATTATTCTTCGCCATTAAAGAATATTGTCTATTTTTGCATGGATTTTTTGAAGGGGAATTAAACCACTTGAAAACTAGATGAAAACTACATTAAAGTCAATAGTCTTATTTACAGCCTTATTAGCAACGAATGTAAATTTATTTGCTGGGGGAAAAGACGCTGAGCACGAAAACAAAGAAGAGTTTGATGCCGTGGAAGTCATCATGCACCACATTGCTGATGCACATGAATTTCACATCTTAGACTACGTAGACGATTCAGGAGTAGAACACCCGGTATCTATGCCCTTACCGGTTATTTTATTTACTGATGGCAATTTAGATCTTTTCATGTCGAGCGCATTTGATCACGGACACGCAGATGTTGTTTGTGGAGATCGAACCTACCGCCTAGACCATGGACATATCGTTGAACTGGGTGGACTACACCCTATAGATTTCTCCATTACGAAGAACGTGTTCTCTATGTTCTTATCACTAGTCATCATCCTGTTGATTTTTATCACCGTAGGACGCTCTTACCGAAAAGGGAACGGAGTCCCAAAAGGGCTTGCATCGTTTATGGAACCTTTGGTTTTGTTTGTACGTGACGATATCGCGGTTCCAAATATTGGAAAAAAAGCAGATAAATTTTTACCTTATCTGTTAACCGTTTTCTTTTTCATTTGGATCAACAACCTTATCGGTCTGGTTCCATTTTTCCCGGGATCCTCTAACCTAACAGGTAACATTTCTTTTACAATTACACTTGCCTTCATTACGTTCTTGATTACAAACTTGAACGGAAATAAAGACTATTGGAAACATGTTTTTGCTACACCGGGAGTACCCGTTTGGCTAGCTCCAATCATGATTCCTGTTGAAGTAATGGGTATCCTCGCGAAACCCGTTGCCCTACTGATTCGTTTGTTCGCAAACATAACTGCGGGACACATCATTATCTTAAGTTTGATTTCACTAATCTTCATCTTTAAGACGATTATGATTGCTCCAGTATCTGTAGGATTTGTATTGTTTATGAATGTTTTGGAGCTCTTGGTAGCTGCATTACAAGCATATATATTCACGCTTTTGTCCGCATTATTCATTGGAATGGCTGTGGCAGAGCATGAGCATCATTAATTATGAGTTTTTTGTTTAACCCTATAAATTAAAACTAGTTATGGGACCATTAGCTGCAATTGGTGCAGGTCTAGCCGTAATCGGAGCTGGATTAGGTATCGGTAAAATTGGTGGATCTGCAATGGAAGGTATTGCAAGACAGCCGGAAGCAACGTCAAAAATTCAAACTGCAATGATTATTGCTGCAGCCTTAGTAGAAGGTGTAGCCTTATTCGCAGTAGTTGTATCTTTGTTAGTTGCGAGCAACTAAATTGTTGTTTTAACAAATCTTTCAGGGATTGCCTGAAAGATTTGTTTTACAAATTTGAAACAAAATAAGTAAAACATGGAATTAGTTACACCTCAAATAGGATTGATCTTTTGGACTACCTTATCCTTTTTGATCTTGATGTTTCTTTTGAAGAAATTTGCATGGGCTCCAATTCTTGGTGCTGTAAAAACACGTGAAGCTTCTATTAAAGATGCTTTAGAAGCAGCTGAAAATGCGCGTACAGAGATGGCTAGCTTACAAGCTGACAACGACCGCATTTTAAAAGAAGCCCGCACAGAAAGAGACGAAATGCTAAAAGAAGCTAGAGACATTAAAGCAAGCATTGTTTCTGATGCCAAAAATAGCGCTAAGGAAGAAGCCGATAAAATGATCGCCTCTGCGAAATCTGTTATCGAAAATGAAAAAGCAGCAGCTATTTCAGAGTTGAAAAGCTCTGTTGGTGCTTTATCTATCGAAATCGCTGAGAAAGTTTTAAAGGCTGAACTAAAAGATTCTGACAAGCAGAACGCATACATTGCCGAAATGCTTAAAGACGTCAAGCTTAACTAAAAAGAGATGAAGGAAACCAGAGTAGCCCAGCGTTATGCGAAATCTTTGATTTCTTTAGCAAAAGAACGTGATGTTCTTGAGCAAGTAAAAGGAGATATGCAGACGATAAAATCGGTTTGTGAGGAAAATCAAGACTTTAGTAACATGCTAAAGAGCCCTGTTGTAAAAACCGACAAAAAAAGTGCAATCCTCAACGAAATTTTCGCAAAAGAAGTTTCCGAACTTTCTCTAGCGTTCCTAAACCTGCTTACTGAAAAGAAGCGTGAGGCTATTTTAGGAGCAATTGCTGAAAACTTCATCAGCTTATACAACGAATACAAAAACATTGTATCTGCAAGTGTAACCACTGCGGCTGCGATTACTGAAGACATAAGAACACAGGTATTAGCCCAATTGAAATCAATTGTAGGTGATGCTGATGTTCAAGTTGAAGAACACATCGATGAAAATATTATCGGAGGTTTTGTTCTTCGTGTTGGCGACCTTGAATTCAATGCAAGTGTTGCGAACAAACTACAAAAGTTAAAAAGAGAATTTGTTTCTAACCCGAACATCAAAGAGTAACAATTATGGCAAGTGTTAAACCCGCTGAAGTATCAGCAATATTAAAAGAGCAACTTTCAGGCCTTAAAACAGAGGCAGAAATTGCTGAAGTAGGTACCGTTCTTCAAGTAGGAGATGGTATTGCTCGTGTACACGGACTTAGTAATGTAAGTTCTGGTGAATTAATTGAATTTCAATCCGGGCTACAAGGTATCGTATTGAACCTTGAAGAAGACAATGTTGGTGCTGTATTGTTAGGCTCATCAAAAGGCGTTAAGGAAGGTGATACCGTTAAGAGAACTTCTCGTATTGCCTCCATCAATGTTGGTGACGGAATGTTGGGGAGAGTAGTTGATACACTAGGGAACCCGATTGATGGTAAAGGACCTATTACGGGTACTACCTACGAAATGCCTCTTGAGCGAACAGCTCCAGGTGTAATTTATCGTCAGCCCGTAAACGAGCCACTACAAACAGGTATTAAGGCTGTTGATGCCATGATTCCTATCGGACGTGGACAACGTGAATTAATTATTGGTGACCGTCAGACAGGGAAAACATCTGTAGCGATAGACACCATCATCAACCAAAAAGAATTTTACGAAGCAGGTGAGCCTGTTTATTGTATATACGTTGCTATTGGACAAAAAGGTTCAACCGTAGCGAACATTGTAAAAACATTAGAAGAAGCTGGTGCAATGGCCTATACGGTTATTGTTGCAGCCAACGCATCAGACCCTGCTCCAATGCAGTTTTACGCTCCATTTGCAGGTGCTGCAATTGGAGAATTCTTCCGTGATACTGGTCGTCATGGTTTAATTGTATATGATGACTTGTCTAAACAAGCAGTTGCATACCGTGAGGTATCTCTTCTTTTAAGAAGACCTCCAGGACGTGAGGCGTACCCAGGTGATGTATTCTTCTTACACTCAAGATTGTTAGAGCGTGCTGCAAAAGTCAATGCATCAGATGCCATTGCACAGGGAATGAATGACCTTCCAGAATCTATAAAAGGAATCGTTAAAGGTGGTGGTTCTCTTACAGCACTTCCAATTATCGAAACGCAAGCAGGTGATGTATCAGCATACATTCCAACAAACGTAATTTCGATTACTGATGGTCAGATATTCCTAGAGGCTGACTTGTTCAACTCTGGTGTTCGTCCTGCCATCAACGTGGGTATCTCTGTATCTCGTGTAGGTGGTTCTGCACAGATTAAATCGATGAAGAAAGTCGCCGGTACTTTGAAGCTTGACCAAGCTCAATTCCGTGAATTGGAAGCCTTTGCTAAGTTTGGATCTGACCTTGATGATGCAACATTACTCGTAATTAACAAAGGGAAGCGTAACGTTGAGATGTTAAAGCAAGGCTTGAACTCTCCACTACCGGTAGAAGAACAAGTTGCCATCATTTATTGTGGTACAAAAAACCTAATGTCTAAAGTTCCTGTTGAGAAGGTAAAAGAATTTGAAGTTGAATTCTTGTCTTTCATGAAAAACAAATACGCTGCAGAACTAGCGTCTTTGAAAGCAGGTAAATTAACTAGTGAAGCAACGGCCGCTATCGAAAGTGCTGCAGCTGAAATTTCATCTAAATACGAATAAGACTGAACCGGTGAAGGCTTCGGCCTTCACTTTCAATAGATTTTCAAATGGCTAACTTAAAAGAAATACGTACTCGAATTGGTTCCGTAGCTTCTACGATGCAAATTACCAGTGCCATGAAAATGGTGTCGGCAGCAAAGTTAAAGAGAGCTCAGGACGCGATTACTCAAATGCGCCCTTATGCTGAGAAGTTACGTGAGATCTTAGTTAACATTAGCGCTACTCTTGAAGGGTCTTCCGAAGGAGTTTACAGCCAAGAAAGAGATGTCAAAAAGGTGTTAATCGTTGCCATTGCCTCTAACAGAGGTTTGTGTGGAGCTTTTAATGCGAACATTTTTAAAGCTACAGAACTTCGCATTAAAGAATATGCAGGCAAAGAAGTCCAGGTATATGCTATTGGTAAGAGATCGGCTGACTACTTTGCTGGAAAACACACGGTGTTTAATTCAAATGCTGAGATTTTTAATGATCTGAATTACGACAATGTTTCTGTAATGGCTCAGGAGGTAATGGATGCTTTTGTTAATGGACAATTTGACAAAGTAGAAATCATCTACAACGAGTTTAAAAACGCAGCGACACAAGAGGTGATTACTCAACAATTTATTCCTGTTGTGGCGGAAGAAAGTGATGCTGCTAATGTAAATGCAGATTACGTTTTTGAACCGTCTAAGACGTCTATTGTCGTTGACTTAATTCCAAAATCACTAAAGATTCAATTCTATAAATCACTGTTAGATTCTCATGCCTCTGAACATGGCGCTCGTATGACAGCCATGCACAAAGCAACGGATAATGCGAATGAATTGAAAGGCGAGTTAACACTAACTTACAACCGACAAAGACAAGCCGCAATTACCAACGAGATCTTGGAGATTGTAGGTGGTGCAGAAGCATTAAAACAAGGATAAGCTTAACAACTATTCAAATAAAAACCCCGAGGATTCGGGGTTTTTTATTATTCAAAAATTACGGTTCTGTTGGCGTAAGACAAGATACACCTGTTCGTGTGATGCCAAATAGCTCTTGAGAGAACGACCTTTTCAATATCTCTACCTTTCCGCACCAAATCTTCCACGCTGTCATTATGGCTTACATGAGCTACATTCTGCTCTATAATCGGGCCGGCATCCAATTCGGCTGTCACATAATGACTTGTGGCACCAATGATTTTCACCCCTCTTTCATGAGCTGAATGGTAAGGCTTTGCGCCCGGGAATGCAGGAAGGAAGGAGTGGTGTATATTGATTACCCTATTCGGGTATTGTTCTATGAAGTTTTCACTTAAAATTTGCATATAGCGCGCCAAAACAACAAAATCAATATCGTGTTTTGACATCAAATCTAACTGCTTTTTCTCCTGTTCGGCTTTCGTTTCCTTAGTCACAGGGATGTAGTAATAAGGGATGTCAAAACGTTTCGCCGTCTCTTCCATGTCAGGGTGATTACTAATAATCATAGGAATCTCGACGTTCCACTCACCAGATCGGTACCTCGAAAGGATGTCGTTAAAACAATGATCCATCTTGGATACCATCAAAGCCATTTTGAGCTTTTCATCTCTAAAATGGATTTTATACTGCATCTGATACTTGTTAGCAACGTCAAGATCAAATTGCTTCGCAATGGCGTCTCTAGACAAAGAGAAATCATCAAGGGTCCATTCAACCCGCATGAAAAATATTTTTCGCTGATTGTCAACATGCTGATCTAAATCAACAATATTTCCCTGATGCTTTGAGATAAAATCTGTAACAGATAAAATAATCCCTTTCTCATCAGGGCAATGGATTAACATGATGGCAGTGCTCATAAAAAAAATTTTGTCTAAATTATTAAATGTTCCTCTTGAAAGCAAAAAGAATATCGGAAGTCTATGAGTACATGCAAATTGAGGTCTATTACATGAAACTAAAGAATTCTTTTATCTTTGAAATTAATGAATAAAGCTACTGAATCTCCATATAAATTACGCAACAGAATCTACGTATCAATGCTGGCTTTGATTGTGGGGTCATTCTTTTTTATTGGTGCATTTACCTATTACAACTTCAAAAAACAAAATCAGACCTACCACAACAAACGCCTGTTGAGAAAAGAAGCTGCTACCCTTGCATCGATTACGTACTTCATCAAATCTCAAAAAGGAGTTAAGCACAGCGGCAAAAGCATCTTTCACTTATTCCAACACAAGATAATTGAGCTCGCTGACATACACAAACTAGATATTGTTATCTATAACTTGAAAGGAGAACTCATTCTAAGCTCTAGTAAAGAGCTCATACAAAAAAGCATCCCTACAAAGCTAGAAAGTTCTTTTTTGAATGAGCTTTACAAAAAGAAAAGTACTGTCTTGAAGGGGGTAACTCCTTCGGGCGAAGACTACTTGAACTCCTACCAATACATTGCCGATACAAAAAATAACCCCATAGCCATCATCAGTATTCCTTATTTTCAACTAGATGAAAACTACAAACGAGATTTACGAGCTTATCTCATCGCCCTCACCCCCATCTATCTACTGCTCTTTACCATTGCCAGCGTGATGGCTTTTTTGCTCTCTCGGCAAATTGCTGAGCCCATGCGTCGTTTATCTGAAATCATGAGGAAAAACGCATTGATGAAGCGTTACACACCGCTAAAATGGAGTTCTTCTGATGAGATTGGTCAATTGGTGCGACAATACAATTTTATGGTAAAAGAATTAGAGAAGAGTGCAGAAATGATTGCGCAAAATGAAAAAGAAAGTGCCTGGAAAGAGATGGCTAAACAAGTAGCCCACGAAATCAAAAACCCATTGACACCAATGAGGTTGAGTGTTCAGCTTTTTGATCGAAAAATGGATCCGAAAGACCCTAATTTTGAACATCATGCTAAAAAATTTACGGCCTCAATGGTAGAACAAATCGACACCTTATCAAACATTGCTTCCGCCTTTTCAGATTTTGCACGAATGCCCTCTTCTCAAAAAGAAAAGATGAACCTAGAAGAAATCACGGAAAAGACTTTAGCTCTCTTTGATGCCGATAATGTAGAATTCAATAAGCCCGCTCTCCCCTGCTACATCTTTGCGGATAAAAACCAATTTATTCGGGTATTGAATAATATGCTCAACAATGCCACAGAAGCTGTACCTGAAAATAAAAAACCACTTATTAGCGTTTCTATTGAAAGCAAAGAAGGAAAAGCCATCCTCTCAATTAAAGATAATGGAATGGGTGTTGCAAAAAACCTTCAAAAAAAGATCTTTGAACCTAAATTTACAACAAAAAATAGTGGGATGGGTCTCGGCTTAGCTATTGTTAAACGGATTATTGACGACCTCAAAGGAACGATTCATTTTGAATCCACAAAAAATGTGGGAACCACTTTTTACATTCAAATACCGCTGCTGAAACAATAAAACCTAATTTTATACACTGAAAAAAATGCAACTAAATTTTAAAAATCTCCTTGTTGAAACCGAAGGGCGCATTCAAAGCATCACCATTAATAGGCCTTCAAAATTAAACGCACTAGATCAAGCCACTATAAAAGAGTTAAGCATTGCCATACAAGCCGCTGAAGATAATAACGAGATTAAGGTCATACTAATTACCGGAACGGGCGAAAAAGCATTTGTTGCCGGGGCAGACATATCCGAATTCAGCGATTTTTCAGTGAAGGAGGGTAAAATACTAAGCCAAAAAGGGCATCAAGAGCTCTTCAGTCGCATAGACAACCTCTCCAAACCTGTAATAGCAGCCGTTAACGGTTTTGCTTTAGGGGGTGGTCTGGAATTAGCTCTATCGGCTCACATTCGTATTTTCTCTGAAAACGCTCGTGTCGGCTTGCCCGAAACATCATTGGGTGTAATTCCTGGTTATGGGGGTACGCAACGTTTGGCTCAAATTGCAGGAAAAGGAAGGGCCATGCAAATGATTTTATCCGCAGAGATGATTGACGCATCAACCGCCTTAAAATATGGAATTACGACCGTTGTTGTTCCCCAAGAAGACTTAATTGACACAGCAAAAAAGATGGCAAATAAAATAATGAAAAATGCACCCTCGGCACTGACTAAGGCTATTCAATGTATCAATGCAAGCTACTCGCACGAAATAGATGGTTTTGACTATGAAATAGATGCTTTTGGATCCTGTTTCGACACCCCGGACTTCAAAGAGGGAACAAAGGCCTTTTTAGAAAAAAGGAAAGCTAACTTTTAACCCTAAGGATTAACATCAAAAAAACAAGCCCTTGAGTTTACTTCATAAATTAGCAGGACAAACAGCAATCTACGGACTGAGCAGTATTTTCGGTAGATTGCTAAACTTTTTATTGGTTCCTCTGTATACCGGTATTTTTGCACCAGAGGAGTACGGTATCTTTTCCGAGCTAATGGCCGTTGTCGCTTTTGTAATGGTCGTCTTGACTTACGGCTTTGAAACCGCCTTTTTTCGTTATGCGAATAAAGAAGATGATGTGGACAAAGCGATGGGAACAGGCTTTATTTCTTTAATGTGTACTTCCCTCCTATTCCTAATTATTGCCTCCTTCTTTTCACAATCAATTGCAAATTTATTGCACGTTTCAAGTCAGCCAAAATTCATACAATGGCTGGTATACATAATCGTATTTGATGTTTTAAGCACGCTGCCTTTCGCAAAATTAAGAGTAGAACAACGGGCCTGGCGTTTTGCATCAATTCGCCTAATAAACATCGCAGTAAACATCGGCTTAAATCTTTTCTTTTTTCTTCTGTGCCCTTACCTCTTAAAAGAAGGAATCGCCGTGAATAGCATAGACTCTATTTACAACCCATCTTTGGGAATTGGCTATATTTTTATTTCTAATTTAATTGCTAGTGCCGTAATGCTCGTGCTACTATCCCCTGAGGTATTCAAGATGAAATTATCCTTCAATTTTGAGCTATGGAAAAAAATGAGCCGATACGGCTTTCCGCTTTTAATTGGAGGCCTAGCCTACGTAACTAACGAGATGGCAGACCGACTCTTGTTGGAGTATTTATTGCCGCCGGAAACAGCCACTGCCCAAGTTGGAATTTACAGTGCCTGCTACAAAATTTCCATTTTCATGACCTTATTTATTCAAGCCTTCCGATACGGCGCCGAACCCTTTTTCTTTGCTCAAGCTGAAAAAAAAGATGCAAAACTCCAATACGCAAAAGTGATGCGTTACTTTGTGGCCTTTACCGGGTTTGTTTTTTTAAGTATTAACGTTTTCATAGACCTCATCAAACACTTCATCCAAAATGAAGCTTATCATGTAGGACTTGAAGTGGTTCCTATTTTATTGCTCGCAAATTTATTTTTAGGGGTGTATTACAACCTATCTGTCTGGTACAAAGTGAGTGAAAAGACGAAGTTTGGGGCCTATATTTCAGTCTTCGGAGCGTTGATTACAATCCTTTTTAACATCATCCTAATCCCTACCATGTCCTATGTAGGATCTGCTTGGGCAACACTGATCTGTTATGCTTCTATGTGCTTATTGTCGTTCATACTTAGCAGGCGCCACTACCCCATCTCTTACAATTGGAAATACATTTCTACCTACCTCATTTCCGCGCTCTTTCTATTCTATATCTGGCAACTTTGGCACGACGATTGCTTTATCGTAAGCAGCCTACTTTGTTTCGTATACATCTTTGGTATTGTGATGCTCGAAAAGCGAAAAAAAATAAGTACTTTAATCCCAAAATAAAGACGTCGAAATAGATGAAGGTTGAAATAACAAATCTCTCGAAACACCCCCTCCCAAAATATGAAACCATCGGGTCTGCGGGCATGGATTTGTATGCAAACCTGAGCGAATCTATTCTTTTAAAACCCATGCAAAGGGTATTGGTCAAAACGGGTCTTTTCATAGCCTTGCCCCACGATTATGAAGCTCAGATTAGACCCCGTAGTGGATTGGCCTATAAGAACGGCATAACCGTACTTAACAGTCCAGGTACGATTGATGCTGATTATCGAGGAGAAATTGGGGTTATTCTAATTAATTTATCAGAAAAAAACTTTATTATTGAAGATGGTGAGCGGATCGCTCAAATGGTTGTCGCCCCCTACGCCAAAGTGAATTGGATGGAGGTACAAGAGTTATCTCAAACAAAACGAGGTTCCGGAGGATTTGGAAGTACCGGAAAAAATTAAATACACAATAAAATATGAAAATCATTGTCCCTATGGCTGGGAGAGGATCTAGATTGAGGCCTCACACACTAACCGTGCCTAAGCCTTTAGTTCCAATTGCTGGAAAAACCATTGTTCAAAGACTTGTCGAAGATATAACGAGGGTCTGTGATCAAAAAATAGATGAAATTGCATTCATTATAGGGGATTTTGGGACAGCCGTTGAAACAGCGTTGGTCGAAATTGCTGAGCACCTCGGGGCCAAAGGGTCAATATACCATCAAAACGAAGCTTTGGGAACCGCTCATGCCATTTGGTGTGCAAAAAAAGCCCTGCAGGGCCCTGTTATTGTTGCCTTTGCAGACACCCTATTCCGAGCGAACTTTACACTTGACTCTGACAAAGATGGATTTATCTGGGTTCAAAAAGTTGAAGACCCAAAGGCTTATGGCGTCATTAAAATGGATGAAAATCAAGTCATAACTGATTTTATTGAAAAACCTCAAGAATTCGTATCAGATCTAGCCATCATAGGTATCTACTATTTTAAAGACGGTGGTAATTTGAGCCGCGAAATTCAATATTTGATTGATAATAACATCAGTGAAAATGGAGAATTTCAACTGACCAGTGCGCTTGAGAACATGAAACAAAAGGGTCTAGCCTTCCTTCCTAAGCAAGTTGATGAGTGGCTCGATTGTGGAAACCCTGTTGCTGCTATACACGCTAATAAGCGCGTTTTAGAGTTTACTGAAAATGATGAGAAAAGAGCGGGTTTAAAAACCGAAAACAGCACGATTGTAGAGCCTTGTTTTATTGGCAGCCATGTAAAATTGAAAAATTGTACGATTGGCCCTCATGTTTCGATTGGTAACGGCACTCATATCAGTAACAGTACAATCAAAAATACCATCATACAAAACGAAACAACAATTGAAGACGCCAGCTTAGAAGACTCCATGATTGGAAGTCACGTTGAGTATCGTGGCGGTAAAAATCGTGTTAGTCTTGGAGACTATTCTAAAATAGGATGAAATTTAACAGCGCTATAATAACAGCCACGGCGATCATTACCCTGGGAACTTCTTGCTCGGGAGTAAAAGAGCTCTCTGAACAGAGCGCTACACAACTTAACGCATACACAGAAGGGTCGCTGAGTTACCAAAGCCAACATCGCTTCAAATTTCTGTTTCTTGAATCGCAACGCTTAAAAGCATTGGAAGAGTTCGAAAAGGCTCGAACCATGATGGGGCAATGCTTAGCTATAGACCCCCTAAATGCAGACGCTCATTATGAGATGGCTCAGCTTTATATTCGCGGTGAAAACATTCAAGATGCTCTGTTTCACGCAGAACAATCAAAAATTTTAAATCCCCAGAATACTTGGACACTTGAACTTCTATCTCAACTGTATTATGCCATTGGTGACCGAGAAGGACAACTAGAAATTTGTAAAGATTTAGTCACTCTAGAGCCCTCAAACGTTGAATATCAATATCGTCTCGCATCTACTTACACCGAATTAGGAGAGTACAAAAAAGCACTAGACGTTTACAATGAGGTGCAGCAAAAAATTGGCCTTAACGAAGAGCTCTCTATTGTGAAAGAGCACCTCTACATCCAAATGGGAAATATACAGATGGCTGCCTTCGAGCTTAAAGCTTTAATTGCTGCCTTTCCCAATGAAATTCGTTATCAAAAAATGTTGGCAGAATTGTATCATGCAAACGATTTAACAGAAGAATCGGTAAAAATTTACAAAGACATCCTTCTAAAAAACCCGACAGACTCTCATGCAAACTCCGCATTAGCAGAATATTTCAGACTCAAAAAAAATTACTTAAAAGCCTTTGAATACCTAACCCTCAGCTTTGATGATCCTGAATTTAATCTAGACGTCATGCTTCAGGTGCTGTCTTCATATTTGGAATTGGCGCTTCAAGATGAGCAATATGCAATCCCTTTAGAGTCCTTGTTAAAAAAAGCGCTTTTAAACCATCCTGAACAATCCGTTTTTCATGTGCTCTCAGGCGACTACAGTTTTCAAAAAAATGAAACTAAAAAAGCATACAATGCCTACGAAAAGGCCCTCTATTTAGGCTTGTCTGAGTTTTCAGTTTGGAATCGCTACTTAATCCTAGGTCTCGAATTAGAAGAATACGTGAAAACTTCATCAAAAGGCATGAAGTCTATTGAGCTTCATCCCATACAGCCCACCTTATACTTATTTACCGGCCTTGCACTTTCTATGAACGGTGAAAAAGAAAAAGCAATAAATTTATGGAACAAAGGCTTAAACTATGTCGTGAACAATAGACCCTTAAAAAGTGAGTTCTACAATTCACTCGGAGACACATACCACAGCCTTGGAAATTACATCGAGTCAGATAATAACTACGAAAAATCGCTAGTTTTAAGCGCTGACAACCCCGTAGCTTTAAACAACTACAGTTACTACCTATCTCTGCGGTCGAAAGATTTAGAAAAGGCGCTAAGCCTGTCAAAAAAATGCAATGAATTGATGCCTGACCAACCCACATATCAAGATACCTATGGTTGGATTTTGTATAAATTAGGTCGGTTTTCTGAAGCCGAAAAATGGCTTAAAAAAGCGGCTGAAGGAGAGTCAAATAATGCCGTGATTCTCGAACACTATGGGGATGTTTTATTCCGATTAAACCGATCCAAAGAAGCTCTAGAGTATTGGGAAAGAGCACAAAAAGCAGGAGGATTATCAGATACTTTAAACCAAAAAATACAAGAGGGTGTGCTTTATGAATAAAACAATCCTTTTGGCGAGTATTGTCCTCATGCTTGTAAGCTGCCGAACCACCAAAGTTGCTAAACCAACCTATTCCAAGGCGCCAAAAGCAGAGCTTCTCATCGAGTCCGTTCAATCGGCGCATTTCGACTTCAATTCGATGAGCGCAAAAATTTCTGGAAGCTACCAAGACTCCAAGCAAAAAATCTCCTTCAAAGGGGCTGTAAAAATTAAAAAAGACAGTGTTATTTGGGTTACAATAAGCCCGGGTCTAGGTATTGAACTTGGTCGGGTTTTATTTGATTTGGACAGTCTGCATTTCATAAATCGGTATGAGAAAACCTACTACAAAACCAGTTATGCTGACCTGAGTGAAAAAATTCAAAGCCCTCTGAGCTTCGACCGCATACAAAATCTACTGATGGGCAACTCGATGGACGCATATCAAACAAAAAAATACTTCAGCACTTTGTCTGACGAAAGATTTGTGCTTTCAAGCATGAGTCCTAGGCAAACGAAAAAATGGAATCGCAGCAAAAAAACAACAGTGCAAGATGCTTATACCATCTCTGTAAGCCCACAGAATTCAAAAATCAAAACACAACAATACTCAGATTTCAAACAAGGCCGATCACTGCAAGTTGCCTACGAAAATTTTGATTCGTTCAACCAAAATCAGCTAGCAAAGACAATCGTAGTCACTATTGATGCTGAAAAAAAAATAGCGTTGCGTTTAAATTACTCTAAAATAAACCTAAACAAGCGGATTAAAACCCCTTTTAAAGTGCCTGGCTCCTATGAAACTATTCATTAGATTACTCCTCGTGTTGTGGTCTTTCAATGGGTTGGTTGCACAAAATCGATCGGAACTACAAAAACGCAAGAAGCAGCTTCAAGAGGAAATTCAATGGAGTAATGATGCCCTTAAGCAAACCAAAAAAAACAAAAATTATTCCCTCAGTCAGCTCAAAACTCTAAAGCAAAAAATTACCATCCGGGCACAACTTATCGAAACCATTCAAAAAGAAGTTGACTACATCAAAGAGGAAATTCAAATCAATCACCTAAGAAAATCGAGTTTAGAAATCGAATTGGACTCTTTAAAGGTAGATTACGCGAACCTTATTCAGCAAGCCTATAAAAATCAACGCCATTTTAATCGCCTGTTATTTATCCTATCATCAAAAGACTTCCAGCAAGCCTACAAGCGGGCTGTGTACATGAAACAAATTGCACAATACCGGCAGCTTCAAGCTCAAAACATTAAAAACAAGCAAGCGGACTTAGAAAAAAGTATTTTGGTCTTAGAAAAGCAACAAAAGATTAAACAAAACTTAATCGACAATAAGCAAGTTGAAAAAGAGCTCTTGAGTCAAGAAAAATCGCAACAAAGTTCGAGTTTAGTCGCTCTTTCTAAAAAAGAAAAAGAACTGAAAGAAGCATTGAGCAGTAAGAAAAAGAAGCGCAAAAAGATCCAAAGAGAAATCGAGCGCATTATTGCAGAAGAGCTGAGAAAGAAAACTGAGATCGGCTCTAAAAAAGAATTTATTTCTACGCCTGAAGCCATTGCCTTATCTAACAGCTTTAGCTCAAACAAAGGAAAGCTGCCTTGGCCTGTAAGTAAAGGTTTAATCATTTCTAAATTCGGAAAACAAAAACACCCAATACTTTCTGGAGTATACGTGGAAAATAACGGCGTTGAGATTGCAACAGAATCACACAGCCCTTGTAGAAGCGTTTTTAAAGGTAAAGTAAGTAGTGTCCTAACCATGCCAAATGGCATTAAAGTAATTATGGTTCGACACGGTGAGTATATCAGTGTTTACTCCAACTTAAGTGAGGTCTACGTAGAAAAAGGAGACGATTTAGACACAAAACAAGAAGTCGGTCTGGTATACACGTCTAAGCAGGAGGGAAGTACTGTTGTTGATTTCCAGCTTTGGAAAGGAGGTCAAAAGCTGAACCCTCAATATTGGCTTATGAGAAAATAACTCCCTGATTTAGAAAGGAAGACCCTCTTAAATCAGACTCTTTATTGAAAATCTAGGTCAGCATAGAAAAGGGTGTCTTTAACTTTTAATCTTTAACTTTCAATTCTTACCTTTGCACAAAGCACCCTTAGGGGTATAAAAACTAGAATATGACACTATTATCTATCTTTTTTGGGTTTTTGGGGGGTTACGAGTGGGTCTTAATCCTTCTAGCTGTCCTTTTATTGTTCGGTGGCAAAAAAATCCCTGAACTTATGCGAGGTCTTGGGAGCGGAATTAAAGAATTTAAAGACGCTGCAAAAGAGGAAAAAGACAAAATCGACAACGAATAAAAATAAGCTCAAAAAACCAACACCTTGAAGAACTTTACCTCTCTAAGTGAGATCCAAGAGTCTATTCAATCGGGCTCTACCTCCTGTGTATCCCTTGTAGAATACTACTTAGAACGCATCGATAAGCACAAAGACCTAAACATTTATGTTGAGGTTTTTGCGGAAGAGGCTAAATCAAGAGCCCAATCAGTAGATGAAAAACTACAAAAAGGCTCGGCCGGAAAATTAGCCGGTATGGTGATTGCCTTAAAAGACAATATTTGTTTTGAAGGGCACAAAGTTTCTGCCTCTTCTAAAATCTTAGACGGCTTTGAATCTTTATATAGTGCTACTGTTGTGGAACGGTTGTTAAAAGAAGACGCAATTATTATTGGTCGCGTAAATTGTGATGAGTTCGCTATGGGTTCTGCAAACGAAACCTCAACCTACGGGCCTGTTAAAAATCCTTGTAACCCTAAAACTGTTGCCGGTGGCTCTTCAGGGGGTTCAGCAGCAGCCGTAGCCGCAGATCTGTGTCAGGTTGCACTAGGTAGTGATACCGGAGGTTCGATACGCCAACCTGCAGCATTTTGTGGCGTTGTCGGAATGAAACCTACCTATGCACGTGTTTCTCGATACGGTTTAATTGCCTACGCTTCGTCCTTTGATCAAATCGGTCCTTTAGCAAAATCTATTGACGATGCTGCCTTAGTTACTGAAATCATTGCTGGAGAAGACCCTAACGACTCTACCAGTTCTTCAGAGCCCGTGGCTACTTTCAGCAAAACTCCAGCTTCCACAGAAAAAAAGAAAATTGCTTATTTAAAAGAGTACATTGAAAGTCCGGGCTTAGATCCAGAAATAAAACAAAACTTTTTGCAACTCATCGACGACCTTAAAACTGCAGGTCATACCGTTGAAGAACAAACCTTTTCATACTTGGATGTAATCGTTCCGAGTTACTACGTGCTTACAACGGCGGAAGCCTCCTCAAACTTAGCGCGTTTTGATGGCGCACACTACGGATATAGAAGTCCAAATGCGCAAGACATCGAGAGTACCTACAAGCTTTCCAGAACAGAAGGCTTTGGAGATGAGGTAAAGCGTAGAATTATGTTGGGAACCTTCGTGTTGAGCTCTGGATACTACGACGCCTACTACACCAAAGCACAACAAGTCCGTAGGCTTATTCAAGATCGAACGGAAGAACTTTTTAAAGATTATGATTTTATCTTAATGCCTACAACACCGAGTACCGCTTTTGAGCTTGGCGTAAAAAATGAAGATCCTACCGTTGTTTACCTAGAAGATATTTATACGGTACATGCTAACTTAGCTGGTTTACCCGCAATTTCTTTACCCTTGTGGAGCTCTTCCGATGATATGCCTATTGGTGTTCAGTTAATGGCTTCGTCTTTTAAGGAAGGTGATCTTTTTGCCTTTTCCAAATTGTTGATGAATACAAGCAACTGAGATGAATAAACGATGTAAGCTTGTTCTTATGTTTGTCCTGTGCCTCAGCCAAATCGCTGTAGCACACATGAATGGTGACAAAAACAAAGACAGCTTGAAAGTTTCTTTTACCGACAATCCTGAAGTTGCCCATTTTGACAGTGTGCTTTTGGCAAACCACAAGTCCACAAAAGACCTTTTTGAATTGGGTTTTCAAGCCAATCAAAAAACAATCCCAGAATTTTCTGACAGGATCTATGAGCTCCGGATAGGTGGCTTAAATGCCAAAACGCCTATCGATTTAGTGTACAATCCCTATGTAAAACAATACATCAAGGTGTACACCAAACAACGTAGATCTCAACTTTCTCGAATGATGGGGCTTGCTGCGTATTACTTTCCGATGTTTGAAGAGGTTCTTGATCAATTCGATTTACCTCTGGAATTGAAATACCTTTCCATCGTTGAGTCAGCATTAAACCCCAGAGCTAAATCGTGGGCTGGAGCAACCGGCCTTTGGCAGTTTATGTTCAATACGGGTCGGGAATACGACTTAAAAGTAAGTTCTTATGTAGACGAGCGAATGGACCCTTATCGAGCCACTGTAGCTGCCTGCCAATTTTTTGAACAATCCTATGCTGTATATGGAGACTGGTCCCTAGTATTGGCCTCCTACAATTCCGGAAGGGGAAACGTAAACAAGGCGATAAGACGTTCTGGAGGAAATAAAAATTATTGGCGCATCAGGCGTTACCTTCCGAAAGAAACGCAAAGTTATGTGCCGGCATTTATTGCCGTTTGTTATGCGATGAATTATGCACAAGAGCACCAGATAACAGCATCTGAGCCTCTTGTTTCTCACTATGAAACAGACACCATTGCGGTAAAATATCAAATCGACTTCGAATATCTTTCATCGGCCTTAGACATCTCGATAAGCGAGTTGGAATTTTTAAACCCTTCTTACAAGATAAATGTGATTCCAAATCTGGAAAACAGAATGTATTACTTGACGCTTCCTGTTCACAAAATAGGTGTGTTTGTCGCCAATGAAAAAGAGATTTACGCACATTTCATTAAATTAGATCAGGAAAAGCAAAAAAGCTATCCAAAATATACCGAACAAGATGAGCGAATCGTCTACAAAGTAAAACGCGGCGAATATCTTGGAAAAATCGCCTTGCGCTATGGTTGTTCTGTAAAAAAGATCCGACAGTGGAACAATTTAAAGAACGATAACATCAGGGTGGGGCAGAGGCTCATCTTATATGTTCGTCCGGATTACGTATAAAACAACATCATGAAACTAAACCAGTTTCTTCTGCTCTTGTGTTTGCCCCTCTGTCTTTCTTCTTGTCAGAAAAAGGCGGCTAAAAAAATTCAACCGACAGAAACAAGGTCCGTTTTACCTCCGAGCACTGGCAATTTATCCGAATTGGTTGTGGTTGTTTCCGACGAGCTTTGGGAAGGCGAGGTTGGAGCCATCCTAAAATCTGTGTTTCAAGAAAACATCCCCGCTATTCCTCAGCAAGAAGCCTTCTTTGATGTCTATGCGATTGCTCCGAAAGACTTCTCAAGTATTTTTAAGACACATAAGAACATCTTGTGGCTGTCAACAGGAGATAAAGTGTCTGTTGAAAGAAAAGACCAGAAATGGGCTAAAAATCAAGTCTACGTTCGTTTGTCGAACGAAACAGAAGAGCAATTGGCGCAAAGCCTACAAGATCACATTTATAAGATCAGATCCTGGTTTTTAGATAAAGACCAACAAAGACGATTAGAAAAACTCAAGCCTACTGCTGAAAAGAAAATACAAAAGCAATTAAATGAGGCTTATGGAATAAACATAACCATTCCTAAAGGCTACCAGGTCGCAGCAGCCGAGGATAATTTTATCTGGCTTCGCAGAGACCATCCTAAAGTAAATATCATATCTAACCTCTGGATTTATACAGAAGATTATTCCAGCACCCAACAATTTGACAAGCAGCATTTAATCTATTTAAGAGACTCCTTAGGGAGAGCGCATGTTGAGGGAGCGAGGGCTCAATCCTACATGGCGACAGAAATGATCTATGACCCCGATTATAAAGTCATCAAAGAAGGTCCTTACACGATTGAAACCCGGGGCTTGTGGACGATGGTAAACGACTTCTTGGGAGGGCCATATGTGGCCTATGCACTGCACGATGAAGAAAACCAAAAAATAATCTACGCTGAGGGGTTTCTTTACTGTCCCAGTGAACGTAAACGTTCCCACGTCCTCGAACTAGAGGCCCTTCTTTCGAGCATCAAACTAAGCCCCTCTTTGCGCTAACCGGCTAAGAATAAATAAGCTAATTATAGCAAAACGATGAATCATTACGAATAACAATCCATCGTTTTAAAGCAAAAAAACAATTCTTTTGCTTCAGCCATAAACCTCTTATTCATTTAATGGCTCATTAAAAATTAATGACTCGAACAGGCCGTACAGGTTTTTTGTAATACTTTCTCAATGTGGTCTCAGCCCCCATATAAAAATCAAATGACTTGGCGTGGTCTAGGTCAACTTCCGAAGAACTCCAATAGTAATCATTCTGAAGTGGATCAAAACCATCAACGGCTGATAAGAGTTCTCTAACCTCGTAAATTTTTTCCAACTCACTTATCGTTGGCAAAAACCAATCATTAATTTCACCTCGGTAATATTCTGTCGCTTGATATGCAGCACAATCAGAAGTGTGACAAGCGTCGACAATTGCTTGCGAATTCGCTTCTGACCAGCCAATAGCATCATATGTATCGCCAATTTCTAATCCTTCGCAACCCCAACTAAAAATATTAGTTACATCTTCATCGGCCACCACGTAAGCTTTACTTTCTTCATAATCAATATGAAAAACGATTCCGCCTCCTGCATAGTCTCCAATTTGATATAGAAGGTTTCCATCACAATCATACCCTTCTTGGGCAAATGAGCAAGCTCCTTCATCTGTGGCTAATTCATTATAATTACACGCCTCAACATCCAAACACCCCTCTATTTCATCAGCATCATAGATTCCGTCTCCGTCCGTATCATAATTACAACTACCGTCATCTGTTGTGGCCCAAGGGTCAAAGTTTATTGCCTGGCAGTCGACACAACCCCCTGCTGAGGGTAAAACAATGCCATCACAAAACGAAAACCCTGAGACCTGTTCATATAACTTTATCAAATAGCCCTCTAAGGCAATTAAATTTCCAATTCCATTAAATTCAAATTCAGGCCAATAAGTCGCTCCGTTATTGTCTTTCAAGATCATTATTTTATCTGTAATCTCCGCAAAGGCGGCTACTGCATCCGTAGATTCTGAACAGGGATAGCCAAGCATATTCCAGCCCGGTGACAGATCTCTAACTAAAGTTGGGTTTGCTTGTATCGTAAGCTCATTATAATCACTAAGAGAATAACAAGGATCTTGACTTTGTCCAAAAGCCATTAAAGGAAATAGCAATAAAGTGTGTAGTAATTTTTTCATTTTGGGAGGATATTAAAGTTTACATTATATTAACTCCTTAATTTTAAGGAACTTGAATGTAACCATTCTCCATGAAAAAATACGGGTGTTTTGAGTTATCGGTAGGGTTCTTTGAGTTTACGGAGGTTTTGTGTCGGAAAGAATGCCTCTATTGCCTCCAAAGCGCAAGAAACCATGCTAAAGACTTGCTTTAATTGTCAAAATAAAATTCCTTCCGGGTGCTGAAATTCCTGAACTGAACGTTTTGTAATGATGGTCGAAAATATTTTCTATTGCCATCTGTAAATGAATACGCTCTGATAGGCGGGAGGAGGCGCTCATGTTAATCGTATACCAAGAGGGCGTCCCTTGATACTCTTTGATCCAATTTCCCTCTTGACTTTGCGCCCAGACTATAGGCGACTCTTCAAGGTTGTCGGTTCCAGACTCTAAATCATAGTCTTCCTTGCTCTTTCTTCCGTTGTACAAAACAAAAAGGGACCCTCGCCAAGAATCAAAGTCTGCGTACAAAGCCGTTTTACCAAAAGAAGGAGGGATGTGTGGAAATGGCAAGTCCGTTTCTTTGTTTCTTCCCTTTATGAGCGTATAATCGGACTCTAGAGTGAGTTTTCTTGCTACACGCATTGAAAAACTTGCCGTTGCCCCGTAAATTTCAGCTTTTCCTGCATTCCTATTTGTCTTAATTTCTGAAAAAACCTCAGTGGGATCTGGATTAACATCCCAAACTTGATCTGCTGTGAGCTTCATAATTACATCCTCAATTAGCGTATAATGGGCGTTCAGACTAATCAGGGCTCTACGATCTATCTTTTTAGAAATCGTAAGCTCCACACTTTTCGTGTGTTCGGGTTTTAATTCTGGGTTGGGTAACGTCAATAGGTTGCTCTTGTAAAACAACTTCCCTGTGTCATCTATATTCGGTGCATGAAAACCTGTGTATATCGTACTTGCTATCTTCCAAGATTTATCTGGAGCGTAAACCAGCCCTAAATTCCCTGTTAAGCATGCATTTTTTTGAGCGATTTTATCAAAAGGAACCTCCCACACGTGTTCCTCGCTATGAAATACTCCCTTCAATTGATTTTTTGTATACCGTAAGCCCGAATTAATCTTTAATTTTTCGCCAACCTTTTTGCTGTAAGTAAGGTAAGAGGCCCATGTGTCCATCGAAGAGCCCCCGTTAGGGTAACGGGTTTGAGGGGAAAGGGATCTTTTTTCTTTATCATTTGTCAAATAAGCCTCCGAATGCACCTCATTTCGATAATATTCGAACCCGTAGTGTATCTCATTCTTTTTAAAGTTCATGTTAATACTTTGAACGTCTACGTTCTCATGCCTATCTGTACTGTCTTTAGATTTGTATTTTTGAACGTGTCTGGATTCAGAAATGTCCTGATACGCAAAAATTACCTGTGCGGAATCCATCAGCCTAGTGTTCAAAGAATGGTCCAATTGCAAGGATGAAAAAATTCGCTTTTGGGGGCCATAATGCCATGCAGCATATTTTAAATCTTGAAAAATCGTCTGGCCAGAATTCGGATCGTATGAAATCGTCAAATAATCATTCTGCTTATCAAATCGGGGGATGTTCGTGCTGTTGGAGTATTGAAAATTTCCGGTAAGCGTCGAATTGGGGGCAATTTGAAAGATGATTTTTTGCATCAAATCCGTTTGTGAGTAGCCCGTATTTTTCTGACTGTTTGGCTCTTGATTTTGAAGCTCTACTCCATTCTCAACATGACTTTTTACAATGCCCCATTGACTATAGCCATGAATTCGTTTTGAGCCCATTCGTAAATCATTAAAGTCGCTGTGAGAAATGGATGTGTACAAAGCGAAATCGACCCCTGTATACTTCATATCATAATGAGAACTCGAACCCTTATTTGCTGTTGCATAACGCGATTTAAACGCGTGAACTATCTTCCGGTTTTCAGTAAATGCAGGGCGCTTTGTTTTCATGTGAATGACCCCACCTAATGCATCGCTACCAAGTATCGAATTACTCGGTCCAAAAAAAATGTCTACTTGTTCTAAAGATGCATTGTCGACAGATATAATGTTTTGCAAATGCCCTCCTCTATATATCGCATTATTTAAACGCACGCCATCAAGCATCAGCAATACTCTATTGGCCTCAAACCCTCTTAACACAGGACTACCACCACCCATTTGACTTTTTTGCACGTGAATTCCTGCTCTTTTTTCAAGTAATTTAGCGGTTGTTTGAGTGTTCAACCGCTCTATTTCCTTAGCATGTAAAACCACCTTTCGGCCTGCCGTTGTTTTTAACTTTTCGTCGTTTAATCGTGTCGTAAGTACTATCTCCCCAATCGTTTTAGAGTCAAAACGTAAAACTAGGTGATGACCCAATTCTATGAATTGCTTTTTTGTCAGCACCCTATTTATAAAGCCTAATTGAGTAATCTTAATTGTGTCATTATTCTGGAAGCCCCCTAAGTCTACCCATCCATTTTTATCGCTGAATACTTGATGACTTTCCGAAAAGTTCACTAGGGTCGCGCCGCTAATTGAGCCTCCCAACTCATCAACAACTTTAACTTGCTGAGCTGAAATAAGCCCAGAGAAAAAAAACAACAATGCAAGTATTTGGCTCCGCTTATTCATCGTTGAATACGGTTTGTAAAATATGATGTGAATTTAATTCTTTAAAATGAATCAAATGTAATTTATAATACATCATCAAAGCCTGTACCAAGCTTCTTTTCAAAGCGTTAGAGAAACTCAAAAGGTGCATGTTTTCGAATTGACTATGCACAAGACCCTTCCATGCTTCGAGCTCTTCGGATTCCAAGCTGTAGGCGTGAATGGGCTTTTGCTGCGTATAAACGCCTTGTTGTAAATCAAAATACCCTTGACTCAGGTCGTCTTTAATTGTTGGGTAAAAGCCCAAGTATTTGGTCAATTTCATCATGAATACTAAATGGAAATGACTGCAATTGTATGAGGTCAAATCAAGCCAATGGATTGAAGAATACAAAAAATCAAAAAGTTCATCATTGGGCTCTTCTTCCTTAATACATTGCTGGATGAGTTCTGCAATAAAAATTCCTACCGAGCGCTTTACAGGATCAAATAACAATTCTGTAAACGGCTCGAGAATCTTCAAGTCTTTGATGAGTCTTAATTGAGATTTTTTTGATTTTTGATAGGTTAGCTCTAGTAAGTTTAGCGTTTGAAATTGGGCTGCGCGAAGCTTTCCCTTTTTACCTCGAACACCCTTTACGATAAATGACAATAAGCCCTCTTCTTGGGTGTATATTTTTACTATCAGACTTGACTCAGAGTACTTTATTTGGTGTAGTACGATTGCTTTAGATTGATGCATTAGCCCCTCACAAATAAAAGTTTAGTAACATGGGTTGTGTTTCCGTCCTCATCAGAACAAAAGACAAGATAAACTCCGGTATGTGCTTTTTCTCCGTAAAATGACTTTCCATCCCAGGTTGCCTGTCCGCCAAGCGCAACCGTTTCGTAGATTAAATTTCCGCTGATATCCGTTATTTTAACAATCGCATCCGCGATTAAACCTTTTATTGTAATTACTCCTTCGTAATCCGGTTTAACAGGGTTCGGAAACACCAAAACCTCCGAAAATGACCTTTGTCCTTTTGTTGCTTCTGCCCGAAAAGAAATAAGTCCTTTCTCTGTGGCAAAGAAAACCTCGCCAGTAGCGTCATTAATTTCAACATCAAAAACTTTATTCGAAAACAAAGGGCTATTACCCGTTGTAAAATGATGTATTTGCTCTGTGCCGTTTTCAGAAGTCACAATAACTCCGTTATTATTCAAGGCAAACCATTTTCGATTTCCGCCATCAACAGCAATATCATTGATCTGCTGCCCATCGAGAAGGTAAGTTGTATGCCCTTCTGAAGTAACCTTTATTTTTGATGCGTTTTCTCCCTCAAAAATATCTTCCGCGTTGTAAAACACGCTAACACCATTATCTGTTCCTACCCAAATGTTTCCCTTGAGATCCTCAACAATGGAGAAAACGCCATCAGACGCTAGATTGCCATTCTGCTCTCCATTCGTTAATTTTCGGGCTTTGGTTCCGGATCTTTTTTCATCAAAAACAACCAATCCATTATTTCTGAGCTGAACCCATTTTCGGTTATTTTTATCGATCATCAACTTCAATAAGTCTTGATGCTCTGAAATCCCGTTTCCAAGAGAGAAGGACTCCCATTTACCTTTCGTGTCCATGACTGATAAGGGCTCTCTTGTTTGAGAGTTTGTGCACCACAAGTTTCCTTCGCTATCAAATTGAATGTCTCCGATTTCCATCCAGTCCTCGTAAACCGCTCTTTTTTGCAGACTACTATTGGTTTCATCGTAAATCACATCTACTCTTCCATCACTTATTTTTGCCAAACCCCTTTGCCAACTCGATACATAGGTCTGGCCTTTATTCTGATTGACCGCAACCAAGTCTTGAAGGCCCATTGCAACCAGATCTGTTGACGTTGACCAATCGTCAGATCTTAAAATAGAGACTTCTCTCTTTTGCCATGTTGGGTCCCAATTTTCACTCACAGCACCATGAGCCAACCAAATTTCATCTCCTAAGTTTTTAATTTGTGTTACCTCCGAATAATCGGGGCCTTCAGGAAGTATAATCTCTGTATTTCCTTTTTCAGCGAAGAGTAATCCCTGATGTTGATCTGCAATCCAATATTTCCCCTCTTTGAACAAACAGGCATTGAAGTCTGTTTTGAGCCCACCAAAATCATTACTCGACAAATAATCGCTTTGATTCAATTGATTGTCAAAAACACTTATTCCAAAACGCCTTCCAACTACGATCTGCGCTTCCGAAGACTTGATGGATACATTGGAATTGTCAGCATCAAACAACGCCCAATTTGCTCCATCAAAAGAATAAAGACTGTCTGTGTTGTAACTAGGTCCCTGAAAGTTGACGAATAACAATTCGTTAAAGGGCGCCATAAGGCTTATCTTTAGGGGCGATGGGGTTTCTACCTTCTCCCAGACATTAAAGTCCGCTAAGTTTCCGTTCTTCATTTCTGCGCTATAGATTGCCGATTCAGAAGCTGCGTATATTTTGTTGTTCACAACGCTAGTAGCTATAACATTCAAATGTGTTCCCTGAGGTCCTATAAAATATGTGGCGCGTATTTCTTTCTTCTCCAGATTTAAATCTACAATACCAAAACCACAGGATAAATATGCCGTCTGATCCAAAATAGAAATCTGATTTATCCTTTTGTCTCCTATCAAGGCTGCTCTTTTTAAATCGGGTATGTTTGTGGTTTTTCCCTCCTGTATCAAGTCAATATTGCCATTTTCATAGGCTACAATTAACTTATTCTCCGAACTTGCGATACTGCTTACCCCTGAATCTGATAGACGATTTAGCGTATTGACTCTCTCGACGCTGTGGTCTGATGGGTCATATACAAAGAGGGCTTTGTCTGTAGACACGTATATTTTTTCACCTACTTGACATACGTCGGTAGCGGTTTTGTAGGACAAATGATCTCGCCACTCACCAACCTTCAAGCTTTGCGCACTTAAATAAGTGCCCAACATCAACAGACCTAAAAAAAGAAATTTTCTCATGTGCTAAATTTAGCTCAAATATAGAACGCGTCGAAAGTAAAAATAATATATTTGCCGAATATGGCTCCGTAGTTCAACTGGATAGAATATCAGATTTCGGCTCTGACGGTTGGGGGTTCGAATCCCTCCGGGGTCACATCATTTTACCACTCCACTAGGGGTGGTTTTTTTGTTATATGCCTTTCTGTTCTGACGGCTCCGACACCAAGCAGATCGTTATAAAGCTTAATGACAAGGTTTTATAAAGCCTCCCTATCACATAACTATATATCTTTTATTGTTCTGTTTTTTATACTACCTTTATTGTAATTTAAAAATGTAAACAATGAAATACCTAATCTTTATTAATTTGATTTTATTGAGCCCTGCATATTCCAAAGCTCAATCAATTTCCGACAACTTTGATAGCTACAGCGCAGGCTCACTCCTTTGCTCTCAATCAGACGGCTTATGGACAACAAGCGACAACAACCCCGGAGGGATAAGAGATGTGCTCATTAGCAATGAAAATTCATACAGCGCAAACAACAGCATTCTATTCACAAGATCGTCTACCAACATTATTCTACCGTTAAACGATATTCGAACGGAGACTTGGGAGCTGTCATTCAAAATGTTAATCGCGCCCGGGGGAGCAGGAAATTTCAGCGTAAGCCATAAACCCGTTAATGGTCAAATAAACACCGCTTTTGACGCTTCCTTTACTCAAACAGGCGCTGGATTTTTGAATGCGGCAAACTCAGTAGGGTATAACTTTACACATCCGGTAGGGGAATGGTTTGATGTTAAAGTAGAGATAAAGCCCGAGCGAAATCAAGCCAGGTTATTAATTGACGACATCCCTATCAGAAGTAGTTCGTGGGCATGGTGTCTAGGTTCGCTTGGCAAAGATTCTACGATCACTGCGCTACACTTCAACCCTGTAGCGCCCGAAGTAGGTCAAATAAAATACTACATCGACGATGTTGGTTTTCAACAAACAAATCTGCAACTCGAAGAACATAAGAACACTGTAAATGTCTATCCAATTCCTGCATCCCAACAGGTAATTATTGAAACACCGAACAGTCAAGTTGTTGCTTGTGAAATTTTTTCAATATTAGGTGAGGTTGTATATAAAACAACTGTTACGTATGAACAAGTTGTAATCAACTGTTCTTCCTGGAAACCAGGTGTTTACCTTGCTAAACTTGAGTCCTCAAATAAGCGGGTTTGGCATACAAAGTTTATTGTAGAATAACCTATGCGTATTTTTTATACTTTTACTAAATACACATGGAATCTTAAGCCCCTTCTAAACCATGAAAAACATCTGTTCAATCGTTGCTTGTCTCCTTATTTCGTTTACGATTCTTTTATCATCCTGTAGTAAAGATGATGCGGCTACAATCGTTGATTCGAACACCACTAAATTTGTGGGTGAGGAAAGTTTTGACGCCTACAATGCTGGAGGGTTTCTCGGGCTTGAATCAAATAGTGTCTGGACGACATGGTACAACAATCCGGGAAGCTCTGAGGATGCCGTAATTAGTAATGAGGTCTTTCGTTCTTCACCAAATGCAATCAAAATTAAAAGTGCCGGAGCCGATACCATTGACGTCGTTTTACCCCTAGGAAACCTATCTTCAGGCCAATGGGATTTGTCATTTTGGATGCATATACAACAAGGGCATGGTGCTTATTTTAACGTATTACACGCCTTCGAGCCAAATGCTTCGAATTGGGCTGCTCAATTTTGGTTTTCTAAAATTGGACACGGTCACATGACCGTAGGTGGAGGAGCACTCAATCACAATTTTACTCATCCTAGAGCAACTTGGTTTCAAGTAAAGATAAACATAAACATTGATGAAGACCTGGCTCTACTTTCTATTGATGGAGAAGAAATTGTACATTGGACCTGGTCAGAAGGCTCTATGAACCAAACGCCAACAAGCCACTCTGGACTTGCTGCATTAAGCTTTATTTCTGCCGCAAAGGAGGGGAGCAATGCCTTTTATTATGTTGATGATATTTCCTTTAGGGCGCTAGAAAATGATGGCATTGATTTGACTTCGGAATAATTCTTTTTCAAAACAACCAAGTTAAATCTAAACGAATCATATTGCCTACATAGAAACAATTCCATTTGAAAATGAGAACATCTTCAAGTTTTTCTGTAGGATCTGCTCTACAAAAAAAATTAAATTTTATTGGTTTTTTGACTCTCTCAGGCGCGATTTAAGGCTTTTTGAGCTTTTTCAGAGCTCTTGAGGTGTAATTTTACTTAAGGGCTCTTAGGTTAGCTTAAACGGGTTTTTGTGCTTTCGGGTTTCAAAAATGCTTCGTCTTGTTCCACGTGGAACTACCTTCCCATGTAAACAAGAAGAACAGAGATATCCGCAGGAGAGACTCCAGAGATTCTCCCTGCATGAGCAATGGTTTTTGGCTGAATGGATTCTAGCTTTTGTTTGGCCTCAGAAGATAGCGATGCCAACTTGCGGTATTCGAAATCCGTGGGAATAGATATGTTTTCTAGCCGAGTGATTTTCTCTGCATTTTCTTTTTCCCGATCTATGTAACCGCTGTACTTTATCTGTATTAAAGCCTGTTCTATTGCCTCCCGATCCGAGCCGTTTTGCTTCAAAAAAGCAAGAACTGTAGGAATGTTTTCTACATCTGAAAAATTAACTTGTGGCCTAGACAAAAGGCGAATTATCTTGGTCTTTTGATTGATCCTAGAAGAGTTGAGCTTTTCTAAAATCGGGTTAACTTCATCGGGTATGGCCGATGTTTCGGAGAAGAATTTTTTAATCTTTTCAACGTACTCGAGCTTGGCATTTAGTCGATCGAGCCTTGCTTGTTTTGCCAAACCCAAATCAAAACCCTTCTGTGTTAGCCTTATATCCGCATTATCTTGCCTCAACAAAATGCGGTATTCGGCTCTAGACGTAAACATTCTGTAGGGCTCTTCCGTTCCCTTTGTAATCAAATCATCGATAAGAACACCGATATATGCTTCTGAGCGACTTAATATAAACGGCTCTTTACCTTGACTCTTTAAAGCGGCATTAATTCCAGCCATCAGGCCCTGACAGCCAGCCTCCTCATAACCGGTAGTGCCGTTAATTTGCCCAGCAAAATACAAACCCTCAACGAGTTTTGTTTCTAAAGTATGTTGCAACTGGGTAGGGGGGAAGTAGTCGTATTCTATTGCATAGCCCGGTCGGAACATTTTTGCCTTTTCAAAACCCGGAATCTTTTGGAGCGCCTCAATCTGAACACCCTCAGGTAAAGAGGTCGAAAAACCATTTACATAAATCTCACAAGTGTCCCAACCTTCAGGCTCAACAAAAATCTGATGCCTCTTTTTGTCTGCAAAACGAGTAATTTTATCTTCTATTGACGGGCAGTACCTAGGGCCTAACCCTTTAATCCTTCCCTGAAACATGGGAGACTTCTCAAACCCTGTACGTAAAATATCATGAACCTCTTCGGATGTATAAGTTATGTAACAGGAGCGCTGCTTTGTCGGCTTTTTTGTTGGCATGTATGAAAAGCCAACTATTTCCTGGTCTCCCGGCTGCTCCTCCATTTTTGAATAATCTAAGGTTCTTCCGTCAACACGAGGGGGCGTTCCCGTTTTCATTCGACCAGACTCAAACCCTAAAGCCTCTAAATCACTGGTAATACCAATAGATGGGCGCTCAGCAGCTCTACCGCCGCCAAAGTTTTTCTCCCCAATGTGTATAAGACCATTTAAGAAAGTCCCATTGGTAAGAATTACATTTTTTGCTTTGATTTCGAGCCCTAAGCTTGTTCGAATTCCTTTAATTACACCGTCCTCGACAAGCAAGCCCACAATCATTTCCTGCCAAAAATCAAGACCTGGAATAGACTCAAGGATCATACGCCACTTTTTAGAAAAAAGCATGCGGTCCGACTGAGCCCTTGGACTCCACATAGCAGGTCCTTTAGACTGGTTCAACATCTTAAACTGAATCATTGTTTCGTCAGTAACAAGAGCTGAATACCCCCCTAAAGCGTCAATCTCTCGAACAATCTGACCTTTAGCCACACCACCCATTGCAGGATTGCAAGACATCTGAGCAATGTTATCCATATTCATCGTAGCCAGCAAGGTTTTTGCGCCCAGGTTAGCTGCGGCCGCTGCGGCTTCACAACCCGCATGACCGGCACCTACTACAATGACATCGTATTCTTCTTGAAACATAAGCAGTGTTCCACGTGGAACATTTTTAAATAGTTGACCTACAGGTTTTTAGCTCTAAGCTTAGCCCTCTCTTAACAGAAGCAGTCAAGGCCGCAAAGATAAGTAATAATTCTCTTTCTCCCGCATTAAAGCCTCATCTGCAGGGGTTTTATCCTTGTAGCCACAAAGATGTAAGATCCCATGAGCAAGAACCCTATCCAGCTCATCTTCAAAAGCAACGCGATACTCCTTGGCATTATCTTGCACCCTTTCAACGCTGACAAAAATATCGCTAACCAATTCGGCTCCTATACCGTAATCAAATGTAATAATGTCGGTGTAGTTGTCGTGATTTAAAAACTCCACATTGACCTTATGAAGGTATTCATCATCGCAAAAGATATAGTTGACCGCTTCTATCTTCTTACCTTCTTTTTCAGCAAGCTCACTCAACCAATCCTCACGAAGACTTGGCCTTGTCAAGTTAAAATCACACTCTGAATGAAATTGTATTTTTGGTTCTGACATTAGTCTCTATCTATGTTTTGAAAATAGTCATTCACTTTTTCTTTATAATAGGGCTTCAAGGCTGGGGGAATTGTCTTTAACAGCTCTGCTTGTTTAATTTTCTTTTGTTGATATTCTTTCATCAAGTCTTTAACCTGATGTGGAAGTTGTGTCGCCTCTTTAGATTCTCTTTTCTTATCCTTACCCCGCTCTTGTTCCGCATTTTCAGCCTCTAAAAGTTTCTGGATGATTTGATTTTGACGGCTCAGAGTTTCTTCTGTAATCTGATCTTGGGACAGTTCTTCTTCTGTTTTCTCCATCTGTCGGATGGCCTCTTTTAATGACTCCAAGCTACCGCTATCCTCCTCACTCATTCCCTCAGCGACCTTTTCAAGTTGTTGTCGGATGAGCTCTTGACGCTGCATCATTTTCGCTAAGGATTTGGACCGTGATCCATTCGGCTTTTGACCCGGAGCCTTCTGCTGGCCATTTTTCATTTGCTCTAGCTGCTCTTTCAACTCCTGCTGCATTTTCTTAAGGTCTCCAGGGGATGGTTTCGATGAGCCCGGCTTGTTGCATTGTTGGTCCCCGGGCATTCCTTCTCCTGCGTCTTGCTGCATGGCTTGTAAGATATCACTAAGCATTAATGCCAAGTTGTTTGCAGAAGTCATTACCAACTGTTGTCGGCTAAGCGCCTTTTTTGTTTCTCGCTCAGCCATGTGGTCCAGTGACTTTTGAATGTTACTGCTGATGGAGTTGATTTCACGATTTACTGTGGCTTTTATTTGAGCTTGCCTTTTACTCAATGCGTAAAGTGAGTCTTCTAAAATTTTGGAATCGTCGCTTAGCTTGTTTTGCCAATGTATAATGGACACGTAGTTCGGGTCATTTTTATTGGTTTCAGAAAGGTCAACCAAAAGAGCTTCTTCTTGTAAAGATAAGTCGATGAGGTTTTCTAGAATCTGACGTAGGGCGCCCATGTCTTCAGGGGGGCTCTGCTCCATGCTCTGAGCTCTTGATTGCTTTAACTCATTGAGCGCTTGCTCAATAAGGTTGATGCTTTCTTTTTGTGATTTTTGAGCTTTTTTACCTCTGTTCTTCTGCATGTTTTCAAGGTTCTCATTCAGCTTTTGCTGAATACTCTCCTCCAGTTTTTCCAAGTCCGTGAGGTTTTGTTCTTTTTCGAGTTCACTGTTTTTCTGATGCAGGCCTTCAAGCTTTTCAGTCAACTCCTTAAATGCCTCGTTTATTTTTTTCTGATCCTCTACACCCTCAGAGAGAGGCTTTTTTTCATGCGTTGTGGATTGATTTAAATCCTCTTGGTCCGATTTAATCTGTTCTAATTTTTCGATACTTTCCTCCAAGGCTTGTTCAAATTCTAACTTTTTGAGCATTTCCAAATTTCTGTCCAGCTCCTTTTCAAGATCTTCATTACTCATTTGGAGCTCTTCAAGCTTATCCATCCACTCATCAGTGTTCATCTCTTCCATGAGGCGATCCATTTCATCAAAAAGCTCACGTAGATCATCAGACATCAAATCATCCATCAACTCCTCGAGTTGTTTTTGCTTCTCAAGGATGCGCTCTTCTTGTTCCGTGAATTCATTTATCCTCGCATTTTTCTCTTTGTTTTTTTGAGAAATTTGCTCTATATTTTTTTCTAATGCCCGCTGCTTATCTATCACCTCGCTCATGAACTCTTTGTCTTCCCAGGTAAGGTCCTGCTTGTTCAACAACTTCATTTGGAGCTTCTCAAAATCATTTTGTAGCTCTTTCGCTAATTCTACATTCTCGTTCAATTGATTTTTTAAACTCTCTGTGCTTAACGCTTGCTGCTCGAGGAGTTCTTCGAGCGTGGGCGGTTGAAATTCAAAAATTTTACTCTTTGTTTTCTTGGATCCGTTCACAGCATCATTGTCGTGTACTTCGAAATAATACTCTAACAATTCGTCTTGCTGTACGTCAATTGCATTCCTATCAAAAACAAAAAAGAAACTTGTCTGACTTAACTTTTTATTGATTTGTATCGGAACAATACTGTCCCATTGGTTGCTTTGCTTTTTTAAGATAAATTGCAACTTATTAAATCCGTAATCGTCACTTATTTGCCCTTTAAAATAATGTGTTTTTGAGGAAGTAGAGTCTATTACTTCTTGAGCGCTAATCAGTGGGTAGCCATCTTTAACCACTTTAAGCTGATAATTGATAGCGTCTTCAGAAGCTACTCGATTGTTGAAAGGGAGTAAAGTATATTTCAAGGACTTTTTTGCCTTACGAGAAAAAGCAAACTGATTCGCTGACGTTTTGATTGCGCGAATTTTATCAGGCCCCCAAATCACATCGATAGAATCCGTATTTTCAGTAAACATTCTCCATTTTAGTTGAGAGCCTTCAGGAACAATTGCTTCTCCAATATTGGTAAGTGTTTGGTCGGTTTTTTGGGTATAACTGGGGTAGTCAATATCCAAATGGAAGTAGGCTAAAGATGGTGCTGCTAAAACGTTTAATGTGTACTCTTTTGAGGTTAGCCCACCTGCTCTAAGCAAGAACTGTTCTGTTTTTTGAACATTTCTGAAGGTGTACTCAAACTCATGGTTGGGCTTGTTTTTCAATTTAATTGACAATCCATTGTGCTCCAAAAAAGCCTCCGTAGGTATTTCGCGTCCTGTTATTTGTATGCGCAACAAAAAATCTTGATGTTGAACGATTTCTAGGTTTTCGTTTAGAATTACAACCTTATAGGGTTTAGGGGGGGTATACTCCGTTTGATAATCTATAATCCTAGCCGAGCTATCAACAATAACCGACTCTCTTCCCGACAGATAAAGAGCAAAAACAACAATAAAAGGTATAAGTGTGAATTTGGCATAACGCTTGTTTTCAAAAAAATCAACCGCACTCAAAAAAGGAATTGGCCTTAACTCTGCTGCCTTTTGCTTAATACTCGCTTCAAGTAATGGCAGGTTGGCTCCGTTCTGTTTTTTTAACTGCAAAACGTTTAACAGACGGTCTTCAACTTCTGGAAAATGCCTGCCTATTATTTTCGCCGCTTCATCATCACTCAATTGCTTGCCCAACTTGAACAACTTAAGAGCGGGGGCTACAACAAAAAGAAAAAATAAGCCCACAGAAAAAACCATGAAAAACCAAAACAAAAAAGCTCTTATTTGAATTCCAAAATTTCCATAGTGCTCCAAAACTGCAAATAAGATAATCCCAATCGATACCGTGCTAAAACAAAGGATTAAACCACGAATCAAAAGATTCTGGTAATACTTTTTTACAAAGGCTCCGAGCTTTTTAATTAATATCGAATATTCTTCTTGCATGGAGCAAAAATACATTATTCTCAGTAGTTCCTCGCCCTCGGCTGGGTGCTCGGCATTTATTTCTCAAACCGAGCCTCTTTTAAGGGTATTCCTCTGCATTACGCAACTTTCAAGTTTTATTCTTGAGCCTTAAACTTAATAATTCGTAATTTCGCCTACTTAATTTGTTTTCAACACTATGAAAGAACGACGCGTAAGAGTTCGATTTGCCCCAAGTCCAACAGGACCCTTGCATATGGGTGGAGTTAGAACCGCTCTATACAATTATCTTTTTGCAAAAAAACACAATGGTGATTTTTTGCTTCGCATCGAAGATACAGATCAAACTCGCTATGTTTCGGGCGCAGAAGAATACATTGTAGATGCCTTGAATTGGTGTCAAATGAGCATTGACGAAGGTGCTTCTGTGGGTGGGGAAAACGGCCCCTATAGACAGTCTGAGCGTAAGCCGATGTACAAGCAGTACGCGGACCAATTGATTGAGTCGGGCTCTGCCTACTATGCTTTTGATACTCCCGAAGAATTAACTGAAATGCGAGAGCGAATGAAGGCTGCTGGCGTTTCTTCACCACAATACAATGCAATCACTCGAAGTGGTATGAAAAACTCCTTGACTCTTCCTGCAGAAGAAGTGCAAAGACGTTTGCTTGCCAATGAAAAGCATGTGATACGCATCAAAATGCCTCGAAATGAGGATGTGAAATTTGAAGATATTATCCGTGGGTGGGTTAGCGTAAACACAAACAACATAGACGATAAGGTATTATTCAAATCAGATGGAATGCCTACCTATCACTTGGCAAATGTGGTGGATGATTATCTCATGAATATTTCGCACGTCATTCGTGGTGAAGAATGGCTCCCATCAGCGCCGCTTCATGTATTATTATATCAATCCTTAGGCTGGGCAGAACAAATGCCGAAATTTGCTCACTTACCCCTTATCCTGAAGCCTGATGGAAACGGAAAGCTCTCTAAACGAGATGGTGATCGCCTTGGTTTCCCCGTTTTCCCAACCAACTGGACCAACCCCGAAACTGGGGAAGAATCCTCGGGATACAGAGAGCGCGGGTACTATCCAGAAGCCTTCAATAACATGCTGGCCTTTTTGGGATGGAATCCAGGAACAACCCAAGAGTTGTTTTCAATGCAGGAGCTTATAGAGGCCTTTTCTCTAGATCGAGTGGGTAAGGCGGGGGCTAAATTTGACTTCGACAAAACAAACTGGTTTAATCAGCAGTATCTTCGCATACAGAGCGGAGAACAACTTGCTCCTCAACTAAAACCTTTCCTTGCAAGCGCCCAACTTGAAGCTGAGGATTCATACATTGCGCAAGTATGTGAGTTGATGAAAGAGCGCGCCACCTTTGTTCAGGACATCTTGAAAGAAGGGCGCTACTTCTTTGAGGCTCCAACTTCTTATGATGAAAAAACCATCAAGAAAAAATGGAAAGAACAAACTCCGGAGATCATCAAAGAACTTCGAGATTTATTGGCCGCTTTACCTTCTTTTGATGCCGAAAGTATTGGTGCTTGTTTTAAAGCCTTCTTAGAGGCTAAGGGGTTAGGCTTTGGAGCTGTAATGCCCGGTTTTCGAGTGTCTGTAACCGGTCTTGGCGCTGGGGCATCTATGAACGATATTGCAGCACTACTAGGAAAGGAAGAGGTTCTAAACAGAATCGATATTGCTTTGAAAACAATAAAAAAATAAGTTTTGGGAATTATTCGCGTTGAAGATATTCGCTGTTATGCATTCCATGGGTGCATGGATGAGGAGGAGATTATTGGCACTGATTTTACGGTAAGTGTTGAGGTGCAAGCAGACCTTTCTGTTTCAGCTAAATCAGATAAGCTCTCTGAAACGATTGATTACGTATCCATCAGTAAAATTGTTCAAGACGAAATGGCGAAGCGCTCAAAGCTTATAGAACATGTTGCTCAACGAATACTCGATCGTATGATGCTAGAATTTCCCAGCATTGAAAAGTCTAAAGTTTTGGTTGTGAAGCATAATGCACCCATTCAGGGAGATGTTCTACGTGTTTGTGTTGAACTTAATGCGCAAAGATAGCGCTCAAATTCTCTTTAGATTGTTTGCGAAAGCTCCTTAATTTGTTACTTTTGCTAACCTTATTGGGTCGGATGGCTGAGAGGCTTAGGCAGCGGTCTGCAAAACCGTCTACACCGGTTCGAATCCGGTTCCGACCTCAACTTAAAGCGAACAGCCCTGAAAATGCTCAGGTTGTTCGCTTTTTTAGTTTTCTTTTTTTCGTTTCCGGCGCACTTTCTATAGCGCCCTATTTTTCATGGGCATTGTTCCTTTCGGCTCAATCGTTTTCTATTCTAGAAAACCGATTTCTTAATCAAACGAAATCTCATTCGGCAAAAATGAGTGATTTTTTCTCAGGAGATGTGTAAATTGAGAGCATGCTCAACATTTCCAGAAGAACTAACTAAAGCAATTTGGTCCTTCTTTATTATTGTATTTTACGTTTAACAGGAATAATCGGGTTTGTTGCTTCCCTTGTTCGTTGCGCGCTGATTATTGAAGACTCTCTAGTTTATGGAGTAGGCTCAATTGTCAATAACAGATCTACTAAAAGGAGCTAACTATAATTACTCTATCATTTAAAACGAAAAACCCCAAGACATATCTTGGGGTTTTTATAAAAATTATGTTTTGAAACACCTATTTATTGCTCGAAATCAAGCTTTCAATTCTCTTCTCTAAAACAAACTCCGTTAATTTCAACCGATACTTCATTCTTAAATAACGAAGAACTACGTCCGTACGGTTTAGTTTTCCCTTGGCTTTTGCTTTTTGCAAAACGTTAGTTATTAAATCTGACATAATTATGTGACTTTATTTATATAATTCATTTAAATGGTACAGCATCTTACAAATAAGTATCTATGTATAAAACGATAATATTTAATAAATATTGTAGGTTTTCTGTGACTGTAAAAACCTGTCAATCAAAACAATACGCTCTTCTGGAACGTTTATTTTATACTTATACCTAAGGAAGCGTACAATGAGTGCATAGTCAACCCATTTTCCTTTGGTTTTTGAAAATAAAAGCGTGGAAGTCGTTAAATCATTCATCTGAGGGGTTGTTAGTCGTTTAATTATGATGTGTAAATATATAAATACTTGCCTTTAAAAACAAGTTCCAGGGCGCTTCTTGAGACATGAATTGTCAATGAAATTGTTTATTCTTGTATCGATGGAAAGTATCCCTTTTAAAATTTACAGCGCGTCGGCTGGCTCAGGTAAAACATTCACTCTGGTTAAGGAGTATCTTAAGGTTTGTTTAAAATCGAAATCCCCACAAAAGTTCATCACCATCCTGGCCATCACCTTTACAAACAAAGCTGCCTCTGAAATGAAAGAGCGTATTTTGACAAGCTTAAAGGCTTTTTCTAATCCAGAAAAAGCAGCGCAAACTGAGCTTGAGATGATGAACGCTATTTCTTCTGAAATGGGCTTAGGAAAGGAAGAGCTTCAATCTCGTTCTCAATTGATTTTTGAGAATATTCTTCATCGTTATTCGCGATTTTCCGTCGGAACTATTGACAAATTTACCCACAGAGTACTTAAAACTTTTGCTCAAGACATTGACCTTCCGAGTAATTTTGACGTGGAAATAGAGCAAGGCTTACTGCTCAAACAGGCGGTTGATTTACTCATTACTAGAGCGGGTGATGATGAAAAGCTGACAAGGCTTTTTGTAAACTTTATTCAATCCAAAACGGATGACGACAAAAGCTGGTTAATCGAAAATGACTTTTATGCCATTGCTGAAGAGCTTCTCAAAGAAAGTGGTCAAAAACATTGCGAAAATTTAAAGACGCTCAGTCTTGACCAGCTTTTCGATTTAAAAAAGGGTGTTGAAAAGTATCTCGTAAAAATTGACGAGAAGCTTTCAGCTGTCGGACGGGCTTTTGCAGAAGATTGCGAAAGAAAAGGCCTAGAGTTAAAGTGGATTATAGGTGGGGCCAGAAGTGGTTTGCCAAAATATTTCAAATACCTTGAAACAAAAGATTGGGAAAAATACATCCCCGGCACACGAAACCAGGAATATTTGGAGCGAGAAGACTGGTGTTCTGGTTCTGCCCCTGAAACTGTTAAATCGACAATAAGAGCTCTTAGAGATAAGTTCTACCCCTTAATTCGGTCCTGCTTTGAAGGGTTGGATGAAAAATATCCAAAATACGTGTCTTTCAAATTAATCGATCGAAATTTATATTCTGTGGGCGTTCTACAAGAAATTTCGAAAGAAATGCAGAGAATAAAAGAACAAAACAACATCATCCCAATTGGAGAGTTCAACAAAAAAATTGCGGATGTCCTACAAAATGAAGAGGGAAACTTCATATACGAACGATTGGGAGAGCGTTACTCAAATTACTTTATTGATGAATTTCAAGATACATCAATACTCCAGTGGAATAATTTAACACCTCTAATAGAAAACGCCGTTGCTGACGGGTTAAAGCCCGGTTCAGCAATGATTGTGGGGGATGCAAAACAAGCAATTTACCGCTGGCGAGGGGGGGATGTAGACCAGTTCATCAATCTACAGCAAACAGCTGACGACCCAAAAAAGCAACAAGCTTACCGAATGGAGCATTTGTCTCTACAAAAAAACTACCGGTCCAAGGCTGAGCTCGTTCGTTTTAACAACGAGCTATTCTCGTCTATAGCTCGACAAATATCAACATCCAAATACAGTCCCCTTTTTGAAAAACTAAACGCTCAAGAGGAAAAAGGTGAGGGCGGTTACGTGTCTTTAGAATACTTAGAGGGAGGGGCCGATCATGACGAACAACAATTAGCGCGATGTTTAGAGTATGTCCAAAAACTAAAATCTGAAGGTTTTCGTTACGGTGATCTCTGTATTTTGACCCGAACAAAAGCCAAAGGGGCTTTGGTTGTAAAAATGCTCTCTGATGAAAATGTTCCCGTAATTTCTTCTGAGTCTTTGTTGTTGGAACAGTCAACAGAAGTTCGATTTATCCTAAACTTTCTTCATTTTATAAACGAGCCTGAGCATCCTCTGTATCGTTTCAAAATCCTTGAATTTCTTTACTCAAACCCTTCCACAACAAAAAAGTCGAAATTAACGAGCGAGCAGATTCTAGATTTGTGCAAGGAAAATACGGGAGGCTTTTATGGTCTTCTGGGAAATTTTATAGCTGGTTTCGACATCGTAAAATGGCGCACACTTTCTCTTCTTAATTTGTGCCACAAAATTTCCCAGTCCTTTAATCTTGAAAAAACTGCTCGTGCCTACGTTCAATTCTTTTTAGATGAGGTTTGGGATTACGGCAACAATTATTCACAAGACCTATATGGGTTTTTAAACCATTGGGGGGAGCGAGCTCAAAAACTCTCGGTTGCAGTTCCGGAACAAATAGATGCTGTTCAAGTCATGACCATTCATAAATCTAAGGGTTTAGAGTTTCCTGTTGTCCTGTTTCCATTTGCCAATTGGGACGCAACAACAGAGCGCGATGCAAAATCATGGGTCGATGTCGACGAACCCGAACTGAAAGGCCTGTCTAGCGCGCTGATACCCCTGAGTAAAAAACTCAACTTAAGCACAAAAAAATTGCAGTCTATATACGAAAAGCACCTGGCTAAAGTTGTTCTCGACAACCTTAACATGCTATACGTTGCACTGACTCGAGCCAAAACCAGGCTACATATTTTCACCTCTAGCAAAGAAAAAAAGAAAAATCTAAATCTTTATTTTGACCACTTCCTAGTGGAAAAGGGCTTGTGGGTTGAAGGAAAAAAAGAGTACGTTTTTGGCGAAAAGGTTGCCCCAAAAAAAGCTCCTCAAAAAGAAAACAAATATCTGAAAACAACCAACCCTATAAAGGACCTCTCTGAAGTTCTTAAAGTCAATAGGCAGGCTCCTAAACTTTGGGATGTGAACAGTCCCGAAAAGGGTTCTGACAAGGGCAAGAAGGTTCACGAAGTTTTGTCCTACATCAAGGACTCAGAAGGTCTTAAAAGCGCTATAAAACGAGCCGTTCGCGAAGGTTTAATCACTAATGTTGAGAAACCGGAAATTAAGGTTCTCGTAGAAAAGATGTTAAACCACCCCAAAATGAAGGCTTATTTTGCGCCCAATCTAAAAGTGAAGAATGAAGAAGAAATCCTGTTAGGCGACGCAAAAGTTATTCGTCCTGATCGATTGGTTTTTGAGGGGGAGAAAATAACCATTATTGACTACAAAACCGGTCGCGCTCTTCCTGAGCACAAACGACAAATTGAAAAGTATAAGAATGCTCTTGAAGCAATGGGTTATAAGGATGTCGCCTGTGTATTGGCCTATGTAAATGACGAGGGTGTTTCGGTAAAACAATTTTAATGTGGAAAAGTTTATTACTAAAATAGCCCGTCAATTATATCAAGCTAAGAACGCTCAGCTCGAAGAGTTGATTGTAATTATGCCGAGTAAACGTGCGAGGACCTTTTTTAAAAAGGCTTTAGCAGAGATTAGCCCCACACCTCTTTGGATGCCAAAAATTTACGCTATAGAAGAGTGGTTGGAAGAGCTTTCGGAACTATCCATCATAGGAAAAACTCAGCTTCTTTTTGAAATGTATGTTTCGTATCAAAACGTGTTTCCAAAAAAAGAACAAGACTCTTTCGAGGGCTTTTTAAAATGGGCGCCTACACTCCTCAAGGACTTCAACGATATTGATGCCTACTTTGATTGCCCTGAAAAAGTATTCGACTACATTCATCAAGCAAAAAAAATTGACTCTTGGTCTCCTGAAGGTGGTCAAGCCAGCGCCATGGTTCAAAATTATCTTCGTTTTTGGGAACTCATGGGTTTACTTTTTGTTGACTTTAAATCTCACCTTAAAAAACAAAATATTGCTTTTCAGGGAATGGCCTATCGGCAGGCCTCGAGTCAGATATCCAATTGGATAGAAAAAAACAATCCCAAAAAAGACTCTATTTATTATGTCGGTTTCAACGCAATGAACCCCTGTGAAACGCATATTATGAAAACACTCATCACAGAGGGTTTAGCTGAAGCTTTCTGGGACGCAGACAGTTATTACCTTAACGACAAGAAGCAGGAAGCGGGAAAATATTTAAGGCAATATAAGGGCTGGCCTGAGCTTGAAAACAGAGGCTTTAACTGGGTTGGTTCTGAGTTGAAAAGACAAAAAAAAATACGTGTGTACGGGGTTCCTAAAGCTATTGCACAAGCACAGCTGGCGAGCACAATCCTGAATGATCTTTATAAAAAGGAAGGAGAGGCTAAAGACGTTGCGCTTGTTCTTGCTGACGAAAAATTACTCGCTCCTGTTCTAGAGTTTCTTCCTAACTCTGTTAAAGAGGTGAATATTACTATGGGTAACGCGCTTAGGAATGTTCCCTTGTACGCCTTTTTTGATGCTGTATTTCAGCTGCACCTGAACAGAGAGCGATTAAAAAAAGAAGAAGGAGAGTTCTATTACAAAGACCTTTATAAAGCCTGGCAACACCCCGCATTTCAATGTTCTAAAACGACGGACGGCTTGCAAAAAATTAAACGTGTTTTGCAATTGCAAAACCGCTCTTTTGTGTCCTTAGAATATCTTTTATCTTATAGCGATTGTAATGTCTCTCCGTGGATGGAGGTGTTGTTGAGTTATAAAACCTGCAACCCCTTCGGTTTAGTAGACAGCCTTTTGTCTTTAATAGATATGATTAAGGGCGAGGTTGTAAACAACAAAGAAGATAATGTTGTTTTTCTTGAAGAGCTTTATGCGTTTACTAAACTCTTCAATCAAATTAAAAACCTTCAAGAAGAGTATGGGTTTATCAATGAACTCAAGACTCTTTATCACCTCTTTCAGCAGAGCGCAAAAATAGAAACCATGTCGTTTTATGGAGAGCCGCTATCTGGCCTTCAGTTGATGGGAATGTTGGAAACCCGTAATCTAGATTTTGAAAATGTCATTCTTCTTTCTGTAAATGAGGGGTTTTTACCTTCTGGTAAAACAGAAAACTCTTTCATTCCTTTTGATATTCGCAAAGAGGTGGGCTTGCCAACCTATGAAGATATGGATGCTGTTTTTGCTTATCATTTTTACCGATTAGCTCAGCGATGTAATTCGCTTACTTTAATTTACAACACTGAAACAGATGCTTTAGGCTCAGGAGAAAAAAGTAGGTTTATTTCTCAATTGGAAAGCGAGCTTCTCTCTTCTTTCCCAAAAGAAATTGATTTTAAAGAAGAGATCTTGTCTCACGAACCACAAAAAGTAGAGCCCAAGGAGTTTACAATCCAAAAGGATGATTTTGTAATGCAGCGGTTGAAGGAAATAGCAACAAAAAAAGGGTTTTCTCCTTCTTCTCTCAACACCTATAAAAGCTGTCCGCTTCAATTTTATTACGAAAAAGTGTTGAATATAAAAAACCCTGAAGGGGTAGAGGAAACTATAGAGGCTAGCACCTTAGGCACGGTAATTCATCGTGCTCTTGAAGACTTTTTCCTCCCTCATCTTGGAAGAGAGCTCAAATCAGAAGATTTGAAAGACATGGTGCCCAAAATAAAACCTAAACTAAAAGAATTATTTAAAACGGTGCTTAAGAATGACTCTTTTGATCGGGGTAAAAACAAACTAATATATACGGTAGCAGAACAGTTTTTAAATGCTTTTCTTCTTCGCGAAATTAACTTTCTAGAAACGATAAAAAAATTAACAATTGAGGGTTTAGAGAAAGATTTAACAACCGAAATAGCGGTCGAAGGAATTCATTTTCCTATCAGACTAGTAGGTAATGCAGATCGCATTGATTGCGTTGATGGTCAGTTGAGAATTATTGATTACAAAACCGGTAGGGTGGAGTTAAAAGACATTCAAGCAGATGAAATGCAAAAAATTACAAGAAGTAAGCAATACCATAAAGGTTTTCAATTGTTCCTCTACGCATACATGTATAAAAGAATGTTTCCTAACCAAAAATCTTTGGAAGCTGGTATTATAAGTTTTAGGGCGCTTAAAAAAGGTTTTCTTCCTGCAGGAATTAAATTAAACAGAAAAGTAAGCCCCTTTTTCGATGAAGCATTACTCTCTTCTTTTGAGGAAGAGTTTAGATTGTTGTTGAGAGAATTGTTTGATTCATCAATTCCCTTTAATCACACAAACAGAAAAGAGCCTTGTCGTTTTTGTGACCCTGAACATTTCAGATCTTAATTATACACAAGAAATTTTATTTACCCTTCCTTCATGTCTACCCCCTTCAAATTCTGTCTCAATAAAAATGCTTGCTATTTCTTTAACCTCTTCAAAAGAAATAAAGCGAGCGGGCATGGTTAACACATTTGCATTGTTGTGTAATCTTGCTAATTCGGCTATTTCTTTTTTCCAACACAAGGCAGACCTTATTTCTTGGTGTTTGTTTGCGCTCATGTTTATTCCGTTCCCACTACCGCAAAATAATATTCCTATTTCTACCTCTTTAATAGATACTTTTTTTGCTAAAGCATGAGCAAAATCCGGATAATCCACTCGCTCTTCGTTAAAAGGGCCTAAATCAAATAATTCATTTCCTTTTTCTTTTAAATATTCAACGAGTTGTTTCTTATACTCAACACCAGCGTGATCTGAAGCTATGGCTATTTTCATTTGTTTTTTTTTCAAATTTAACCTTTCTCTTTATTTTTTACTTTGTAAACAATGTATTTTTTTCTTGTTAATACCTCTTCTAATGCCTTGATTTTCAAACTAAACTTATCAACACTTTTTTTTTATTAATTAATTTTATCGTTGATTCTAACTAATAACTTTTTATTGTTTTATTTCTTCTTTTTACTAATGGTCTTTTTTATTTGTTTTATCTAGTGCATTTTATCATTAGTTATTCTTATCTATTTTTTAGTTTAACCTACTTTTTAACAAAAAAAAATCTAATTATTTATTCCCTCTTTTTCATTAATTGATAATTTCTTATCTTCTTCATATGTTATATAAAATTCTAATGATTAGTTGTTTAGTATGTTAATATCCTTTCTTTTTTTGTTAATTATTATTCATAAAATACTTTTCCTACTTATTTACAATAAGATTATACAATGTTTCAACAGGCTATTATAATTATTATATATTCTTTTTAATTTTTTAAAAAAATCTAATACTATAAATGTTAAACATTCTTTAAAGTTTATTTCTATTTTCGAAAAGAGGGTTTAATGTTATAGTTTAACAAAGCCTTAATAAATTTGATTATTTTAGTGCTTTGAAAAAGAGAACACAATACAGAAAAGAGATATGAGAAAAATAGTAATGTTAATGGTGGTAGTTTTTACCATGTCATTTGTAACAGAAATAAGCGCACAAGTACTGAAAGGTAAATTTTTTGTTGCAAACCAGGGAGGAAAAGAAGTAAGTTTATATAGAACAGAAGGAAGTTACAAGTACAAGATAGATAGTACAAAAGTAAAGGCCGATGGATCTTTTTATTTTAAAAAAGCAGAAAGACCACTAGGCTATTATAAGATATCTCTAATGAATGAAAATAACATTATTGATGTCATTTTAAATCCTAAAGAAAGTGAAGTAAGTTTAAAATTTACACAGCCTTTTTTGGAAAGAGGAATCAACGTTTTAGAGTCGCAAGAAAATAAAGCCTACTGGGCGTTTAAAAGGAAGGATTTAAACGTAAAAAAAAGAAGAAAGGCTATTCAAAAACAAAGAGGACAATTTAAATCACAAGGAAATACCCTTAAGGTGAACGAATTAACCAATGAGCTCGAGAAATTAGAAAAGGAGCTTTTTCTGTACACAGAAGGAATCATAGAGAAAAACCCAAACACCTATTTTTCAGAAGCTAAATTGGCAGGAAAAACAACGAACTCCTCAGAAAAAGCTACGTATTTTGATGATCTAGACTTCACGAATGAATCTTTTATTAGAAGTGAAGTTTTTAATTCTAGATTTTCACATTACATCGTCAAGCATAGCGGACATACAGAAGTAGGATACTACAATGCTGTAGACGAAATAATGAATAAAGCAAAAGCCAATGAGAAGGTTTTTGAATTTGCTCTATATAATTTATTAGATGGTTTTTATGGATCAGGCTTAGAGGATATAGCAACCTATATAATGGAAGAGTATTTTTATGGAGAAGCTTGTGGAGAAATAGAAGTAAATGATTTATTGAAACAGAAAGCACAGTTAATAAAAAACTTACAAATAGGAAATACACCACCTGATTTTACGATTCAAAGTAATTTTGGAGAGCAAGTAAATTTGAGGAGAACTTGTTCTAACAACAAATACACGGTAGTCATGTTTTGGGCATCTCACTGCGGACACTGTATGCAAGAATTACCAGGATTTGTAAAAACGTATAACCAATACAAACCAAAAGGATTTGAAATTATAGGAGTAGCACTAGACGTAAGTGTAAACAAGTGGAAAAAAACGATTCAGGACAACAACTTCAATTGGAAAAATGTATGTCAATTTAAAAATTACAAATCTCCTGTTTGTCAAGATTACAAAGTAAATAAAACACCAACTTTCTTTGTATTAGATAATCAAATGAACATAGTCTACAAACCGAAAGGAACAAAAGAGTTAACCGCTTTCTTGAGAAAGAATATGTAGAAAAAAATTAATGTGCTTCTAACCAAGAAGAACCTTCCCCCATTTCAACGAGTAAGGGAACAACGGATTTAAGCACATTCTCCATTGAATCTTTAATGATAGATTTAAGTTGAGGTAGCTCTGATTTCAAAGCATCAAAAACGAGTTCATCATGAACTTGAAGAAGCATTTTTGATTGTAATTTATGCCCCTCTATTTGTTTTTGTACATCAATCATAGCAAGTTTAATAAGATCAGCAGCAGAACCTTGGATAGGTGCATTAATAGCGTTTCTTTCAGCATGCGCACGAACAACGCCATTACGAGAATTAATATCCTTTAAACGTCTCTTTCTGTTTTTGATGGTTTTAACGTATCCATGTTCTCTAGCAAAAGAGATGTTATCATCCATGTACTTTTTTAGAGTAGGATAGGTATTGAAGTAGTTTTTAATAATTTCTGAAGCTTCTTTTCTACTCAAAGAAGTTTGTTGACTAAGACCAAAAGCAGAAACGCCATAAATGATACCAAAGTTTACGGTTTTAGCGTTAGAACGCATCTCTCTTGTAACCTCTTCAATAGAAACATTAAAAACATTAGAGGCAGTAGCGGTATGAATATCTAAACCTTTTTGAAAAGCATTTATCATTTCAGGATCACCGCTCATATCGGCAATTAAACGAAGCTCTACCTGAGAGTAATCAGCGGCAAGTAAAACATGATTTTCATCACGAGGAATGAAAGCTTTACGAACTTCTCTACCCTTTTCTGTGCGAATGGGAATATTTTGCAGATTGGGGTGGTTAGAACTTAATCTTCCTGTAGCTGCTACAGCCTGATTAAAAGAGGTGTGTATTCTTTTTGTTTTTGGATTTATAAGTTCAGGAAGAGCATCCACATAAGTAGAACGAAGCTTTTGAAGAGACCTAAAATCCAAAATCTTTTCGATGATAGGGTGTTTACTTTTTAATTTAGAAAGCACCTCTTCAGAGGTAGAATATTGTCCCGTTTTAGTTTTTTTTGCTTTTGCATCTAGTTTAAGATGTTTAAACAAAACATCTCCCAACTGTTTGGGAGAAGCAATATTGAAAGACACTCCTGCCATTTCATGTATTTCAGATTGAATTTTAAAAACAGAAACTTCCAATTCTGAAGAAAAATCTTTTAGACTATCAAGATCAAGATTAATTCCTTCACGCTCCATTTTAGCCAAAACAGAAATCAAAGGCATTTCAACATCTTCGAATAAGGGAGTTAATTCTTCTTCTTTTAAAAGAGGAGAGAAATGATTTTTTAGCTGCCAAGTAATATCAGCATCTTCACAGGCATAGTCTTTAATTTTAGAGGCGGGTAAATCACGCATGTTTAATTGAGATTTACCTTTACCGATGATAGATTCTATTTTGAGAGGAGAATAGTTTAAATACGTTTCAGCAAGGACATTCATATTATGCCTCATATCTGCTTCTAAAAGGTAATGAGCAAGCATCGTATCAAAAAAATTACCCTTTAACTGAATTCCATAATTCGCAAGAATATGATAATCATATTTTATGTTTTGCCCTACTTTTTCAATGCGCTCATTTTCAAATAAAGGTTTAAAAACAGATAAGATTTTACCTCTTTTTTCAATATCTGAGGAAACAGGAACATAATAGGCTTCTCTAGTTTTAAAACAGAAAGAAAGACCAACAATTTCTGCTTCTAATGCATTTACAGAGGTGGTTTCCGTATCGAAGGCAAAAGACTTTAAAACCATTAATTTTTCTGCAAGCACCAAACAGTCTTCATAGGATTCAACTAAGTGATATTTGGTTTTAACGGATTCTATAGTTTTATAAGAGGATTCAAAGAGAGAGTTTTGATTTTCTTCCCCCGAATTAAACAAATCAAATTGACCCGGTAAAGTCGGTTTAATCTCGGATACTTTTGAACTAGAATCACTTGTAGGGGTTTCTGTAGACATCTTGCCAAACCATCGTTCAGCCAGACGACGGAATTCAAGTTCAACAAACAACTCTTTGACGGCGCCCTTATTCATTTCTTTACGAATAAGGAGGTTTGAATCGAAGTCAACCGGCACAGAGGTGTTTATTGTAGCTAATTTTTTAGAGAGAAAAGCTAATTCTTTGTTGGCCTCTACTTTTTCTTTTTGTTTTCCTTTCAATTCATGGGTATGATTGTACAAACCTTCCATACTGTCGTAAAGAGCGAGTAATTTTTTGGCTGTTTTATTTCCCACACCAGGAATTCCGGGAATGTTGTCAGAAGCATCCCCCATCATGCCTAAATAATCAATAACCTGATCAACGCGTTTGATTTCAAATTTTTTAAGCACCTCTGCTACACCCCACACCTCAGCACCGTTTCCCATTCTGGGCGGGCGATACATGTAAATATTATCAGACACCAATTGAGCAAAATCTTTGTCGGGAGTCATCATATACGTGGTAAATCCTTCTTTTTCTGCTTTTTTAGCTAAAGTACCAATGACGTCATCTGCTTCGAAACCCGGCTTGGCAATGACGGGAATGTTAAGGGCCTCCATCAACTCAAAAATATAAGGTAAAGCCGTAGATATCCCTTCAGGCATAGCCTCTCTTTGAGCCTTGTATTCTTTGTATTCAAGATGTCTTTCTGTAGGTTCAGAGGTATCAAAACAAATAGCCCAATGCGTAGGTTGCTCCTTCATTTGAACATCCATCAAAGTATTTACTAATCCTAAAATGGCAGAAGTATCTTGTCCTTTAGAACTTATTCTTGGATTTTTAGCAAAGGCAAAATAAGCTCTATAGATTAAGGCAAAAGCATCAAAAAGAAAAAGCTTTTTATCGGGATGTTGACTCATGAGAAGTGTATTTTTTTACTAAAGCTAAGATAGAAAATTTGGATGTTTCACATTCGATCATCTGAAAATGCTCAGAGCTTTAAATCCAATAAAAGTTAAAATTATTTTTTTTATAAATTTAGTTATTAATAACCAAGTTTAGAATATTCCTATTAATTTCGACGGATGAAATTAAGTTAATATTTTCAGAAAAAAAGAGACGTTTTGGTTATGGAGGAAAAAAGTTTGCAACAAGCAAAGTCATGGCTTTCAGAGGTTTATGATTTAGAGACTCGAAAAAAAGTTCAAGCACTCATTGATGAAAACAGTGAAGAGCTGATAGAGTCTTTTTACAAAGACCTTGACTTTGGTACCGGAGGAATGCGTGGCATCATGGGGGTAGGAACGAACAGAATCAATAAGTACAGTATTGGGAAAGCGACTCAAGGCTTGGCAAACACACTTTTGGAAATGTATCCAAATGAAGAAATTTCTGTAGCCATTGCTTTCGATTGTAGAAATAACTCAGATCAAATAGCAAGAAGCTCAGCTGAGGTTTTGTCAGCAAATGGAATAAAGGTACACCTATTTACCTCTTTGCGTCCAACGCCAGAATTGTCATTTGCAGTTCGTGAACTAGGGTGCAAAAGTGGAATCGTAATTACGGCTTCTCACAACCCTAAAGAGTATAACGGATATAAGGTTTATGGAGAAGACGGTTGTCAAATTGTGAGCCCTTTTGATGTAGAGTTGATAAGCAAAGTACGATCACTTTCTATAGATGAAGTTAATTTCAACGCGAATGAGAAATTGATACACCCGCTTGGGGCAGAGATGGACGATACCTACATCAATCGTCTAAAAACACTTTGCTTGTCTCCGGAGGCAATTAGTGCGCATAGCGACCTGCCCGTTGTTTTTACCGGTATTCACGGAACAGGAGCCGTTATGGTTCCAAAGGCTTTAAAATCTATAGGGTTTACGAATGTTATGACGGTTGTTGAGCAAGACGAGATAGACGGAAACTTTCCAACTGTTAAATCACCAAACCCCGAAGAACCTGCAGCCCTAGCCATGGCTATTGAATTGGCGAAGAAAAAGGGGGCGGAGCTAGTTATGGGTACCGACCCTGATGCCGATCGTGTTGGTATAGCAATACCAAACAAGCAAGGACAGTTTGAGCTTTTAAATGGGAACCAAACAGGGGCGCTACTCGTAAATTACCTTATAACAAGGTGGAAAGAGTTGGGTAAGGTGAAAGGAAAAGAATTCATAGCAAAAACCGTTGTAACTACGGATTTGATGGATGTAATCGCTAAAGCTAATGGAGTCAAAGTATACAACACCCTTACCGGCTTTAAGCACATAGGAGCCCTAATAAGAAGCTTAGAAGGCGCAGAGAAATTTATTGGAGGGGGAGAAGAAAGTTACGGCTATCTTGCGGGAGACTTTGTTCGTGACAAAGACGCAGTTATGTCTTGTGTTCTTATTACAGAGATGGTGGCCTGGGCTAAAACTCAAAAGAAAGATCTGTTTGACTTAATGCAGGACATGTATTTGGAGCACGGGTTTTATTTGGAGGACCTAATATCCATTACGAAACAAGGAAGAGCGGGCTTGGAAGAAATTAGCAATATGATGGACGACATGCGCAGTAAACCACCCAAAACCATTGTAGGGGAAGAGGTTGTGGAGTTTATCGATTATTTAGACACCTCAAAAACAGGCCTACCCGCATCTAATGTTTTACAGTTTATTACCCAAAAAGGAACAAAGGTTACGGCGCGCCCATCAGGTACAGAACCAAAGATCAAATTTTACTTTTCCGTACAAGAAAAACTACCTCAAAGGGAAGAATTCGACAAAATAAAGCAAAAACTCACCCACAAGATTACTGATATCCAAACAGAAATGAACTTAAATTAACCTTAAAAAGGTAAAAAAATGCGTAAGATTTGAAAAACAGGCAATTTAGCCTGTTTTTTTTTGCAAATAGCCTAAAAACCCAAGCGTGGCAAGCGCTTCAGAAGGCTTAAGTTAATAACATTTCAATGTTCATAACCAAGGCTTAAAAGCTTGATATTTAAAGGGTTGTTATCACTTGTAAAGGTTGATATACTTGAGTTTTAGAGAAAATAGCTCAAAAAGAAACGCTTGTTTTTTACAGCTGATTGAAATTAGGGTGTGAAGCATCATTTTTTTGGAAGACCTACATGGATGTTTCTATATTTGAGTGTATTAACTAAAAAACAAAAACGTTATGGATGCAGTATTTAAAAATTTAGGCGGATTTATTTCTGGTATTGTTGGACTACTTATGTCTTTATTAGGACTAGGAATTGTAGCTGAAATTTTACTAGGAGCAGGATCTCCTTTTGCTGTGATTGACAACATTACAGGATTAGTTGCGCAATTTACAAACAGTGGTTTTGTAGGTTTAGTTGCTTTACTTGTGGTATTATCTTTCCTTAAAAAGTAATTAAATAAATAGTAAGCCCCGATTCGGGGCTTACTATTTGTTAATTTTAACGCCTTATGAACGAAGAAAGCAAAAAGTTCTTTAAGAACATCAAGAAGATGCTACGCGAAGCCGTAGATGTCACAGTGCCGATTTTGTGCCTTGGCGTTGTTGTTCAGTTAATTGTCGGTGAAAGCCTTTTGGGCTGGAACCCAATCCAAAATATTCAAAGTGCTATAAACTCCTTAGGGCAAAACAACTTTATAGGGGTGGCAGCGTTATTGGTGTTATATTCTGTTTTCAAGAAACAATAGCGAAGCGTAGGCAACGTTAACAATCTTTTCTCAACACTTCATTTTCAGGGAGCCTTAAGCCTTATCGAGATATCGTAAGAGTTGCTTTATTAGCACAACTAAAGTGCTTGTAAAAATTAGAAACCTTAGAGCTCCGACCTATAGCTCATAAAAAAGTTTGCCCAAATTATTTTTGAAAGTGCATGCATCTTTGGCGTCAGTAGAAGCCATGGAACACATACAGTGATGCATTTTTCCAGAAGCCCCAACTCCAAGTCAAGGATATAAATTCCCACAAGAACACTTATCATAAAAGCGCAGCCCAACGCATACGAAACATAAAGGGCACCGAAGTAGAATCCAGGCTCAGGATTGTAGGATTCTTTGCAGACAGAGCAACTGTCGTAAATATCTCCCACAGTCTTTAATTTGTAGGGATGAGAAACAAAAAAAGCTCCTTGGTGGCAGTGCGGGCAGCGCCCTTTCAAGATGCTGTATAATTTGGTTCCTTTTTTCATTTTAAGAGGCTCAGGTCAATACTGCGTTTGTTTTTACGAACAATTCAGAAGGGTTCCTGGAGGGCAAATTTATCAAAAAGGAATTAGTTTGCAGAAAAAGAAGCCGCAGATGTTAAAAAAGAGCTCAATCTTTTCGGCCCGGGTCTTTGTTATTAGCAAGCCTATTGAGGCTCTATCTACTTAAGTTGATTATTCCGTGTTTGGTAAAACGGCCATGTTCACTCGCATAAGTTGCTTTCCAGGTATAAGACCCTATAGGGCAGGGAACACCATTTAACTCTCCATTCCAACCGACAGTACGATCATTGGTATAAAAAACCAAGCCTCCCCATCGATTATAGATCCACATTTCAAGACCATCAAAACAAACACCATCGATAGAAAAATCATCGTTTAACCCATCACCATTAGGGGTAAAGGTGTTTGGGGTAAATAATGTGACCAAGTTTTGAGCAACCACACTCGAATATATTGTATCCTCACAGAGAAATTCATTGATCGCCCTCAGTTGGACGGTGTAATTACCAGGCTCATCATAAAGGTGGCTTGGGTTTGTTAGAGCGCTAGTTTGATGATCTCCAAAATTCCAAGCCAAATTAATGGAATTAGAAGAAGTATTTCGAAAAAGGATTTCTAAGCCGCAACTTGAATTGTCAATCGTGGTGGTGAAATTAAACCCAGCATCGGGCCTCGGATGAATCGTAATAAAATCAATAAGCGTCGTATCCGCTACACAATCATTGCTATTGGTAACAGAAAGAGAAACATCATAAACCCCTGGGCTGTAGTATTTGTGTGTAGGGGTCTGTATTCCGCTGCTTAACCCATCTCCAAAACGCCACAACCAGCGGTTAATCGTTGATTCAGAAAAACTTTGGGTTAGAAATTTAAGAGGCTCCCCCACACAGACTGTTGAATCGATAGCGCTTATACGGGAAACAATAGAAGGGCCGGCAGGGGATTCAATTGTTACAAAGGCGGACCTCAGACCACCCAGTTGACCGCTCACCGAGATGGAATAAACTCCGGGAGCTAATTGAGTTGCTGAGAAAACGCCTGGCCCTGAGCTTGTTGTTGTAATAACTTGCCCCCCAGAGTCCTTCCACACGACGTTGTAAGGAGCTTGCCCCCCAGTTACATATACAGTTGCTTGCCCATCAGTATTATTAGAACAAGTTGTATTCGTTGTTTCAGACCTTAGCGTCAGGGGCTGCATAAAGACATCAGATTGGATGTGGTCAGACGCGTATATTGATAAATTTGAATTTGTGGGGATAAGAGAGAAGGAGAAATTGAGCTCATTCGGGTTTTCAATTTTTAAAATAGACCTTTCCATCCATAAGGGGCTATACAAGTTTCCATCAGGACCGATTTCAATTTGCCCCAAACCATCCGGAATGATGTCTTCAAAGGTATAACCGGATAATGTTTCGGTATTAAAATCGTATCGATATAAATGATAAGGATCAGTACTGTTATAATTTTCAACCGTTGGAATGCTGCCAAATCGAGAGATATATAATTTGGATGCATCCGGAGAAAATTCAACACCATAAGTCCAGGTCAAATCATGCATGGTTCCGTCGGGCAAGGCAATACTATCTATTTTAATAGGGTTTGATGCAGCGCCCGAAATGGGGTCAAAATCAAAAACAGCGACATTTTCATCGATTGTCGACGCAAAGGCTATTTTCCCGTTGTGATAGTCTAATTCGCCGTCTTTTTGTTCCGAATACGGGGAGACAATCGAATTGTTGTCAACGTCAAAAGGTAAAGTGGATTTTGATTGAATTCCTGCGGAAGTAATTTCAAAGACTTCAAACCCAGAGGAACATTCATAGGCTATAAACCAATAATTATTTGTTCCCGGACACCTAACGGTTTCTATTCCGTTAGCATAGTTGCCGTTGGAAAGTAAATTATTGAGACTTTCAACGCCTCCCGCCCCTTCCGAAATCGACAAATCAACGATTGAATAATATAAAGAAGAACACAGCGCGTTTTTGTGAAAAAGGTAATATTTATCCGCTTGACCAGGCATCAGGCAGATGTTAACTTCGGATGAATGCCAATCGACTTCAATGTGCTCTGACCCAATCATAAATGAACCGTCTGCCCTGTAAACGCCCTTTTCTGTTACGTAAAAGAGGACCTCCCCGTTGATTTCTGCATGGCCTATTACACCCTGCTCGTTAGCGATGATGTAGTTGTTAGAAAGGATAAGATCACTTTGGCTGGGAGGGTTTGTTGAGAAGTCTAACCGGGTGATGTCGTCTATTTCATTTTTAAAAAGTAAATTAGTAATGGTTGGCTGACCGTTTAGGGTAAAAAAGGGAACAATCAACACGATGAAGATTGGAATATTTTTCATCATAAAATTATTTAGGGTAATTATTATTACATTAACTAATTATAAATAAGCAAGATAATTTATTTTATTGAGAACATCAATCAGATTGATTCTCGGACGCAAGGAGTTCCGGGGTGGGTGTAAAAAAACCCCCACAGACTGTGGAGGTTTTTGAGTGGTGCTACCAGGATTCGAACCGGGGACACAAGGATTTTCAGTCCTTTGCTCTACCAACTGAGCTATAGCACCTTTGTTTAAGGAGGCAGCAAATATAAACACAAGCATTTTATCTATCAAAGAAAAAGAGAGATTAATTTCCATTATTCATACATTTGAATAATTATTTAGAGTTATGGATTTAGTCATAGACAAGGGAAATACGCGGATTAAATACGCAATCTTTAAAAACGAGAGCTTACATGAAAAGTCGATTTGTTCATCGACAGAGCTTGGCGAATTGCTAGAACGGTTTAGCGGAGAAGTTTCGCGCATGATTTTGAGCTCAGTAAGCCCTGTTGACGCTCAACTCCGTACGGAGCTTCAAAAGTGTTGTTCAAACCATTTTATTTTATCGTCAACGACATCTGTGCCGTTTACCAACCAATACGAAACACCCTCAAGCCTTGGGGCTGATCGTTTAGCTTTAGCGGCTGGTGCGATGTTTCGTTTTCCCGAAACAAATGCGCTAATTATTGACCTAGGCACCTGTATGACGTTTGATTTTATAGACAAGCAATCAAATTACCTCGGAGGGGCTATTGCTCCGGGTTTACAGATGCGCCTTAAAGCTTTAAATGCCTTTACGGCAAAACTACCGCTAATCACTGCGGAAACACCCCAAGACCTCATTGGTAAAAACACAAAGGAATCGATTCTTTCAGGTGTTGTTAACGGCATGATAAATGAGCTTGAAGGTACAATAGAGGCCTACAAATTACGTTATCCAATCATGAAGGTTATCCTTACGGGAGGCGATTTGCCATTCTTTGATAAGAAATTAAAAAATGGCATCTTTGCCGACGAAGACATTCTACTGAATGGGATGTATTTTATACTGAAACACCATGCGAATAAAAACCTGTAAAAAGATATTGTTAACAGCGCTCTGCTGCCCCTTAATGTCACTTGCGCAACAGAATACAGCATCTTCATACTCAGCCTATGGAATAGGAGACTTCCAAAGCCAAGGATTTTCCTTAAACAACGATTTAGGGGGGTTGGGGGTGGCCTTAAGGCCAAAGCAGAATTTGAACCCTACCAACCCAGCCTCTTTGAGTGCTTTAGGTTCAGCCACGTTTGAAGCCGGAGCAAAAGGGGTTTCACTTTGGCAGAAAGGTCAAAACACAAGCCAAGAGTTTTATTCGCTGACCTTGTCCCACTTGAGCTTAGGGTTTCCAATTCGAGAAGGCTTGGCGATAAGCGGGGGTCTTTTACCGTATTCTTTTCAGGGGTATGATATAACTAAGGTCACACCTGAAGCAGGAGGTAGCCTAAGCAACAATTATTCAGGGTCAGGCGGAATCAACAGAGCATATATAAATATTGGCTTAGAGGTAATTGAGGGCCTGTCTGTTGGACTTACCGGAAGCGCTTTCTTTGGTCAACTAGATCAGCAAATAGACACAACGTCTTCAGAAGGCCAAGTGCTCGTAGGTCGCGTAGACGACACCTATTCCATAAGAAACCAAACACTAGACATAGGGCTTCAGTACCAGAGAGATTTTCAAGACAAGAAGGCAACCTTTGGAGTCGTCTTCAGCCCGGAAGCACAGCTTGACATGAGGCACAATAAATCGACAAGAACATACGAAGCTACAGGACTGAATGTAGATACCACCGTATATGAACAATCTGAATTGAACATGACCTTTCCGAAATCTTACGTTTTTGGTTTGGCTATAGAAAAAGAATCCAACTGGCTTGTTTCTGCAGAATATGACTTTAGAGAGACCTCTAAAATGCGGCTGATAGAAGCTTTCCCTCATCAACTGAGAAATGCCACGCAAATTAAATTAGGAGGCTGGTGGACGCCCAACGCACAAGATATACACAACTATAGTAACATTATTCAGTACCGAGCAGGGTTTAGCTATAAATCGGGCCACCTATCTGTGTCTACGGACGCGAATGAAAACAGCCAAACGGACATCAACGAAATGAGTATTTCTTTGGGGGTAGGGCTGCCGATGAAAAGGTCTAAGACAACGGCAAATATTGGCCTTGAATTGGGTAAGCGGGGAACGCAAGACGGCGGATTGATAGAAGAGAACTTTATTAAGTTTCACCTAGCCTTTACTTTCAACGACAACTGGTTTACTCAACGTAAAATAGACTAATTAACAAATAGGATGAAATTCACGCTCTTTTCTTTGCTATTTGTAGCAACCTTTTCGCTTGATGTTTCAGCACAAAATGAGGAAGCAACCCTTTTGAAATACGGGGCTGATAAAGAAGCATGTGAACAGAACCTGTCTATTTACACAGAGTTTTACAAGCAGAAAAATTATAGAGACGCCTATAAACCCTGGGCGTATTTGTTTGAGAACAGCCCTAAGCGAACTAAAAACATATACCTACACGGACCGAAAATCATTAAGGGCGTGTTAAAAACAGAGCCAGAAGCCTCAAGAAAAGAAGGTTTATTGGACACCCTAATGATGGTTTACGACCAAAGAAATCATTATTACCCAGGAAAAGAGGCTTTTGTTACAGGCCTTAAAGGCGCAGACATGTATCGATACATGAAGGGCTCAACAGAAGGCTTAAAAGCGTCTCGAGAGGTGCTTAAGGAGGCTTTTGACTCAGCGGGAAACGAAAGTACGGCAAGTGTTTTAAACTATTATTTCATCGCGACAACAAAATTAGTTCAAACGAAAGCTTTAAAGGTTGAAGATTTGATTTCGCTTTTCTCAGATTTGTCTGGGGTTATAGCCTACAAGGAGGCGAAGTTAGCCCAAGACATTTTCGAGGCTGAGGAAAATGAAGCGCTCAGCGCAAAAGAGAAAAAACAACTAAAAAGAAACAAGAAAGAGCGTAAAACCCTCGGAGACGTAAAAAGTAATTTAGAGAAAACGCTCGCTCCTCACGCTACTTGCGAGAAATTAGTGCAGCTTTATTCGAATCGTTTTGAGGCAAACAAAGAAGACCTTGCTTGGATGAAGCGCGCGGCTAAATTGTTGAGCAAAAAAGAGTGTACAGATTCCGACATCTTCTTCACGATTTCCGAAATGATTTACAATGAAGAGCCTTCTCCCGCGGCGGCAGCAAATATGGGAATCCGAGCCTTAAAACGTCAGGATTACGATAAGGCTCTGGAGTTTTATGGCTATGCCCTAGACAACGAGCCGGACGAGCTAAATAAAGCTCAGTATGCTTTCCGCTTGGCGCAAACCTACGGAGCGATGGATAAGAATCAGCGCGCAAAAACGCTTGCCTTAAAGGCGGCATCTTATCGATCTGGCTGGGGAGACCCCTATATTTTAATTGGAGATTTATACGCAAAAAGCTCCCGACAATGTGGTGAACTACAGACAGAATTTTTGAAAAGAGTGGGGTATTGGGCCGCGATAGATAAGTATGAGTTTGCAATGCGCCTAGACTCGTCTACAAAGGAAAAGGTTGACGATAGGATTCTCAAATATTCGGAACAAATGCCGAGTAAAACAGACATCTTTACGGAAGGCTTGCTGGATGTGCCTACATACTTGATTGAATGCTGGTATACGGAAACAGTAAAGGTGAGGGTTCCATAACAACTCAGATGATATTTGAGCCTTGCGTACCAGCGTGATAATTAACCGATGATGCGGAGAAACGAAAGAAATATTAAAATTGGATTCTTTTCTTTTCTTTTGGGGGTGTTTTTTGCTTGTCAAACGAACCCAAAACAAATGGAAGAGCTTTCTAAAGAGATGAACGACCCTATTGTGTCGTCATCACAGGTGGAGTGGCTGTATACCAAAAACGGCAAAGCTTCTTTTAAGCTCAACGCACCCTCAATGTTGCGATTTGACTCCAACGAGCCGTACGTTGAATTCCCAAGCGGATTAGAGCTACATTCTTTTGAGAATGAGGGAGGACAAGATGCATACCTTACTGCTGATTATGCCATTCAGCACATAAACAGTCAGCAAGTAGAGGCAAAGGGAAACGTTTTGTTAAAAAACGCAAACGGCGATATGTTGGAAACAGAACAGCTGGTTTGGGATGAGCTAAATGAGCGGATTTACACAGAAGAATTTGTAAAAATTACAAAGCAAGAGCAAGTAATCATGGGTGAGGGCTTTGAGTCCGACATTTATTTTAGTGCATATACCCTTAAAAAGAGTCGTGGAATTATTAACTTAGAGCGAGCGGAATAACACAGTCGTTCGCAGACATTTGATCAGCAACCAATTAGAGCGGCTGAATGACAAACCTAAACAACCTTAATGGACCCCGATAGTATACTCATTATTATTACATCTCTACTTTGCTCAGCGTTTTTTTCTGGAATGGAAATCGCTTTTGTGGCCTCAAACAAGTTGCATTTGGAGTTAATGAAAAAACGGGGAGACATTAACGCTCGAATTTTATCACCATTTCTAGAGAGACCCTCACGATTTATCGCAACGATGCTTGTTGGTAACAACATCGCTCTAGTGGTTTATGGAATAGAGATGGCGCATGTACTAGAGCCCTTTATAAGAAACTATACAAGCTCGGCGGTTGTGGTTCTCTGGTTGCAGACAATTCTGTCTACGGCAGTCGTTTTGGTTACAGCAGAGTTTATCCCCAAAGTATTGTTTAGTTTAAATGCAAATCGCTTCATTAGATTTTTCGCATTGCCCGCTTGGTTTTGCTACTACGGTTTATACATAGTTGTTTCCCTCGTTGTAGGTCTTTCGAACCTGATTTTAAAACACATCCTTCGAGCACCACAAATGGATGAGAAACCCGTTTTTGAAAGAGTTGATTTAGAAGAGTATCTGAACGAACACAAGGCGGACCTTTCAGAAATAGACCAACAAGAAACAGAAATTCAGATATTTAAAAATGCGCTTGATTTTTCCAAGGTTAAAGCGCGTGAGTGTATGATTCCGAGGAATGAAATTGTCGCAATGGAATTGAGTGAAGACATTCAAGCATTGAGGGACAAGTTTGTAGAAACCGGGTTTTCAAAAATTGTAATTTACAGGGAAAATATTGATCAGATCATTGGTTACACGCACTCCTACGAATTGTTCAAAGAGCCGGAAGACATTAAATCGATTTTACTCCCTATTGCAATGTTGCCAGAAACGATGGCAGCAAATGACATTCTCAACCTTTTTCTCAAAGAGCGTAAAAGCATTGCATTGGTTGTTGATGAGTTTGGAGGAACATCTGGCTTAGTAACCGTAGAAGATATTGTAGAAGAAATATTTGGAGAGATACAAGATGAGCACGATTCGGAAGTCCTCATAGAAAAGCAAGTTAAAGAGGGAGAGTTCGTTTTTTCAGGGCGTCATGAAATTGATTACTTGAATGAAAAATACCAGTTAAATTTACCAGAGTCAGACGACTACGAAACACTAAGCGGTTTAATCGTTCATTACTGTGAGGACATCCCTCAGCGGAAAGACCGAATCAGCATGGATGATTTTAGCTTTCTCATTTTGGAAGTTGACCAAACAAGAATAGAGAAGGTAAAGCTTTTCCGAGCCGTATAAACACCAACTTTTTCAAGAACTTTTGTATATTCGCTCACTTGATGAACGAAAAAACAAAATGACAATGATATCACTAGATAAACTCAGAAAGCGATCAGGACTTCTCATTGTAGGGATTGGTGTTGCTATGGGCGCCTTTCTTTTAGGAGATTTGATGAGCTCCGGAACCTCCCTGTTTAACGGATCGCAAGGCGTTTTAGGAGAGGTAAACGATCAGGTTATTGATTATCGTGAGTTTGAGACGGAGGCACAAAATATAGACCGTATTTTCAGCGGAAGACAAGACCGAAAGGGCTTGAGAGACAACTTGTGGGCGGACAAAGTTAACGAGGTTGTTATGGGTGAAGAATACTCAGAGTTAGGTCTTTCCATCAGCTCAGAAGAACTAGCGCAAATAACATTTGGATACAATTCAGGAGAGATGTCAACAACTGCTAGACAGTTTTTTGGTGTTACTGGCCAAGACATTAAACCCGCAGAATTAGCCGCAGTAATTCAGCAAATACAAGACAATGACCCTCAGCGTTGGTTGTACTTGGAAAACGTAATTCGCAAAGAGCGTTTGGGTCAAAAATACAGCAGCATGGTTCGCCAAGGATTAAATGCTTCTAACCTTGATGCGGACTCGTACTTTAGCGAACAAGGAGATCAAGTGAGCGGAAGCTACTTGTTCAAGCGTTTTGACACTTCTGTAGAAGTGACAGAGGCTGAGGTTTCTTCCTACTACAACGCTAACAAAGAAGATTATCCTCAAGATGCTTCTCGAGAATTAACGGTAGCGATATTTGAAATTACTGCAACTCAAGCTGATAAAGACGCGCTCAAGTCAAGGCTTGAAGACCTCATTGAGGACAGAGAGGTTTACAACAAGACAGCTCAAGCGAATGAAACGCTAGAAGGCTTTAAAACGACCAATGATGCCGCCTCTTTTGTGGATCGCTATTCGGACACATCTTTCGACCCAACATTCTATGCGGAAGGACAGTTGTCTCCATCCATAGAGACCGTGCTAAGGAATGCAGAGCTCGGTTTTGTTTTTGGCCCTTATGAGGAAGACGATAGCTATAAAGTAGCCCGATTAAACGCGAGAAGAAATGATTCTATTCAGGTTGCAATTATAGAAATTGCTATGGATGCAAGCGAGGAAACTGCAAACGAAATTTATGCTCAGGCAAGTGAGTTGGCAGCAGCAAAAAATGGAGAAGAATTAGAAGCGCTAGCTGAAGAAAAAAACATCGCCCTTACCACTGCCTCTGTACAAGATCAAGACCAATCTGTTTCAGGGATTGGAGATGATGCTAGGAATATTGTTTTTTGGGCTTACAACGATGAAACAGAGTTAAATGCTGTGAAATTAGAGGATCAAAACAACCGCATTGTTGTTGCCATGCTTACGGATATTTTAGAAGAAGGATCGCAAGACATCGACGAGGTTCGTTTTCAGATTGAAATGGCTTTAAAGCGTGAAAAAAGTGGCGAAGCATTGACAGAGGCTTTCAGCAAGGGGCTGGCAGGCGCAAGCACAATTGAAGACTTGGCTGTAGCGATGGATTTAGTTCCACAGCAGGTAAGCGATGTTGACTTCAATACGAACGCGATTCCGGCAGGTTTTGAGCCGAACGTAGTAGGCGCATTTTGTGGAACCGAAAAAGGACAATTATCGAATCCAATCATAGGGAATAACGGTGTTTATGTTGTTTCTGTGCAGAACGCTAAGGAGGCTGTTGAAGGGACAAAGAACTATACGTCATTGAAACAACAACTAGATGTTCAGCTGAAGTCAAGAGCGAATTTTGAAGTATTCAATGCTTTAAAAGACTTGGCAGAGATTGAGGACAATAGAGCAAAGTTCTATTAATCATTTACTAGAATTAAAATATTAAAAGACCTTTTCGAAAGAAAGGGTCTTTTTTTTGAGATATTATTATCAGCAGTCAGTAGTCAGCAGTCAGTAGTCAGAATTCAGGAGACAGTAGTTAAGAAGTTAGAGAAGAGATTGTCAAAGTCAATAAGAAAGGATAATTTACAGTTGATAATGAATAATTTAAAACTGCATGACCGCATGACAATTTCAAAGTCATCGTCTTAGTAAAGGTTAAAGCCTTCGTTTAATTGCCAGAATAACAACGCAATAGGTGACATCACCTGTTAAATGAGAGGTTTTACCTATTTCGTCAGACTGTAGATAAACTACCTTTGTACTTTGGCATTAATTAACAAAAGGAATAATGAAAAAAATTAATAAATTATTAGTTGCATCATTAATTATCACAAGTGCATTTGCACAGGTCACGCCGGGATACGAATCAGTATCGGTAGTTGTTACTACCGAATATTCAGGAGATCAAACGATTAATACGGCGAAGATCACAGAGGGATGGGCTGCCGGGCAATATGTTTTGATTGATCTTACCAGAGGCATACAGACACTCACCTCTAAGGGTTATGCCTATCAGACTGTAAATAATCAGAGTTGGGAACAGACGGTTCAAGATAATACTCCAGATGGTTCTATGAATCCTAAAACTAAAGCCGCTTTGGATGCGCATTGGGGAGTTGCGATGACTTATGATTATTTTAAGAGCGTTCATGGGAGAGATGGTTTTGATGGTCATAACACTCCAATTGCCATTACACTGGCTACACAAAAGCGTGGCGAGAACCTTTATGGGCAAACCGAGTGGCATTTCATTAATGGGGAGGGTAAGCAAGCTTCGATAATTGTTAGAGAGCCTTCAACCTTTAACGGGACAGATGGTTTCCTACGTCAGACCTCTCTCGATGTTATGGCACACGAGTATGGTCACGGTGTTGCTCAAGGTTATTTAGGTCTTAACCATCCTGTCGGAGAATCAGGAGCCATAAATGAAGGGCTCTCTGATATTTGGGCCGTTTGTGTAGAAAACTATGCCGGAACAATAAATCATGATGATTTGTGGTCTATTGGAGAAGATTTTGATAAAAGACCGGGTAAGTCAGGTTTAAGAAAGATTAATAATCCTGGCTATGCTGATCAACCGGATACATACTTAGGCAATAATTGGGCAGATACGAATCCAAATTCCCATGATCAAGGCGGTATTCATACCAATATGTCTATTATGTCTTATTGGTTTTATCTTTTGTGTGAGGGCGGTTCAGGCATAAATGATAACGGGACAAATTATGATGTGTCAGGCATAGGTATTCAAAAGGCAGAAAAGATCGTTTACAAAGCGATAACCGAAAAATTTACTGAGACGATTAATCATCATGATGCAGCAAAATACATGTATGATGCAGCAGTAGAAATGTATGGTAGATGCCCTGACACAGGTGAAGCTCAGGCAGTTGTAAATGCATGGAAGGCTGTTGGGATTACTAATACTGTTGATTTACCAACATTAATATCAGATTGCAACGGGAATTGTGCTCCGGAAAGCTGGTTAGGCAATAACCTTTGTGATAATTCGGATTATTGGCATCTGGGCGAATTAATTAACTTTAGTTGTTCTGCGTTTAATTTTGATCAAGGAGATTGTGATTGTAGTAGTGATGCTTGTCCACCGGGAAAAGTTTTGGACTGTGATGGAAGCGGAGACTGTTGGCCTCAAACCTGGATTGGCGATGGTTACTGTGATGGTAATGATCAGCAATATGGAGCTAATTTATTGTGTCATGATGACGATGGAGGAGATTGTGGTACTACTCCCACTTCAACCACAACTTGTCCGTCAGGAGAAATTTTAGATTGTGACGGAAGTGGAGAGTGTCATCCTGAGTCCTGGATTGGAGATGGTTACTGTGATGGTAATGATCAGCAATACGGAGCTAATTTATTGTGTCATAATAACGATGGAGGAGATTGTGAGACCTCTACTTCAGCAGCGTCTTGTCGTTTAGAATCTCCAATCCGGAAAAAGAAGGAAATAAAAAAGAAGGAAATAGCTAATTCTGATCAGGAACTGACCACTTACTTTAATCCAAGAACAAACCTGTTAACACTTGAAATCGTTAATTATGGTGGTCAGAGACTGGATTATCAATTGTATGATGTTTTGGGGGGCTTATTAGATCAGAATAAAGTAATAGGGTCGCAGACAAACATAAGTATGGAAAATTTGCCGGCAGGGGCATACGTACTTATGGTGCACACGGAAAAAGAAAATATAAAAACATTCAAAATCGTTAAAAACTAAAAGCGTTTGCCGTCAGATAAAATGATCATGTTATTTATTGGTCATTAGATAAAACGTCCGGTAAAAGGAATTAAAAGCGGGAGAAACCACGAAGGGACTCCCGTTTTTTTGTGGAACAGGAAAAAATCAGAATTTAGTAGACAGCAGGACTCGTTTTAGTCATTTTCTTTCCTAAAGTTAAAGCCTTTGTCAAACCAATGCTATTTCATCAAAGATTTTATTCCGTAAAAATAAGATTTTTCACAGGGCGTGCAGCCCGCCTCCATCATTTCAAACATCTCGTAGGAGCGTTCTTTCGTGTAGTTTTTTGTGGAAGTAAAGAAGTCTGCCTCTAGTTCAGAAAACTTCAGCGCCCCTGATGCTAGATCCGAAAAGGTTTTTTCTTCGAATAGGGAGGGGGCGCCTTCTGCTTGGACCGAAAAACCTACCATGCTTATTTTTTTCTCTTCAAAGAGAAAGACTTTTAAATATCGATCGTCTCGATGCTCTAAAGATTCAATTTTTTCTAGGGACTTCTCCCAAACGATATCACTGAATAGACCGATTATTTTTTGAGCCTCTTCAGGCTTATTTGCTTTTGTTTTTGCCCAATCGTCACCTGTAATTGTGTTGGCGGACAGAAACTGTATAAAATCCTCTTTCAGAGGCTCTAATTCTTCAGGGCTTAAACGTCTGTACTTCATAGGTGTTTGATAAATCTGTTTGCAAAGGTAATTTTTTCTGCGTTTAATTTCGGATCAAAACGCATGGAGACTGTTGTCTTATTTCAACAAAAAGCTCAAACAAAAAGAGTGCATGAACGGACTTTTATAAGAAGTAAATAAGAACTACTTGGTAATGCCCTCATTGCTTCTGAAATTAGTAAATTAGCAGAAATAAAAAACCCAAAGCCATGTACACAGGACTAAAGCACTTACATAGTTTTATGCCGTATTTATTACTGACGGTACTTTTTCTGGCCCTTTTGAAGTCATTCATCGCCTATCAAAAAAATCAAAAACACACGGAAGCTCACCGCAAAAATGGGTTAATCGTTTTGATTTTGGCTCACCTTCAATTGACCATTGGACTTGTTTTATATTTCATCAGCCCAATAACGACCTCTGCTATGCCCGCGATGGGCTCTGTAATGAAAGACCCCACATTAAGGCTGTATGCCCTTGAACACCCAATAATGATGCTTATAGCCATCATTCTGATTACGAGAGCGTACTCGAAATCTAAAAAAGACATTGATGATCGCACAAAGCATAAAATAAAATGGGTGTACTATTTGACAGCACTAGTATTAATTCTTAGTAAGATTCCATGGTCAGTTTGGCCATAACCATTTATGCCAAAAAAAGGGTCTATTAAACCAACAGGAGAGACGGCCGTTTTGGTTGGGGTAATCACCCAAATCCAAGACGAAAAAAAGTCAAAAGAATACCTTGACGAGCTTGCTTTTTTGGCGCAAACAGCTGGCGCCAAACCAATTCTTAGGTTTACACAAAAACTAGCTAAGCCGAACCCAAAAACGTTTATCGGTTCAGGAAAAATCAATGAGATTTTAGAGTATGTTAAGGAAAATGATGTTGACATTGTTATTTTCGACGATGAGCTTTCCCCGTCACAACTTCGAAACATAGAAACGATATTCGGTGAGCGAAAGATCCTGGATCGCACCAACTTGATTCTTGACATTTTTGCCGGCCGAGCCCAAACCGCTCATGCTTGTACCCAGGTGGAGCTGGCCCAATACGAGTATTTATTACCTCGATTGACCCGAATGTGGACGCACCTTCAAAAACAAAAGGGGGGAATCGGTATGAAAGGGCCCGGAGAAACAGAGATTGAAACCGACAGGCGAATCATCCGTGAGCGAATTTCTCTTTTGAAGAAAAAGCTCAAAACCATTGATAAGCAAATGGCAACCCAGCGTAAAAACAGAGGGCAAATGATACGCGTTTCACTGGTAGGTTATACAAACGTGGGTAAATCGACAATCATGAACGCATTGAGCAAGTCAGAGGTTTTTGCCGAAAACAAACTTTTTGCGACTCTAGACACAACCGTGCGTAAGGTGGTAATTGAAAACCTTCCTTTTTTACTTTCCGATACCGTAGGATTCATCCGAAAACTTCCTACCCAACTCGTTGAGTCTTTCAAGTCGACACTAGACGAAGTTCGGGAGTCCGACTTTCTCATTCACGTGGTAGACATATCTCATGAGCACTTTGAGGAGCAAGTAGACTCCGTAAACAACATTCTAGACGAAATACAGGCTTCTGACAAGCCGACCTTGATGGTTTTTAACAAGATAGACCTGTTTTCATACACACCCAAAGACGAGGATGATTTAACCCCAAGAACTCGAGCCAACAATTCATTGGCAGACTGGGAAAGTACATGGATGTCTAAAATGAATGAGAACTGTATTTTTATTTCTGCCCATCAAAAAGACAATTGGGAAGGGTTCAAAACAACCGTTTACGAACTTGTTAAGGAAATACACGCTCGACGCTACCCATACAACAAGTTTTTGTATTAAATTTAAGAGATCTTCATAGCTCCCTCAAGCGCTTTGGGCACGAAAATTGAAGTTTTAGCTGTAAATTTATGTTTTAAAAAGTTTAGGGGAGCTCTTGTTGCTGATTCCCCGACACAAAAAAGCGCGTTAAGGTTTACTGGATGGTAAAAAAGTACATTATACAATTCATTTTTGTTGCATTTGCGAGTCCTATATTTGCGCAGCAAGCACCGCCTGCCATCAATATAGAGGGCTTTGTATACGAGCGAAATGCCAAAGGTGTTTTAGCCCCCTTGCCGGGAGCTCATGTTTTTTGTGTTGAAGATCAGCGAGGAACGATTTCCGATAATCTCGGAGCATTTGTCTTAAAAGCAACATCTGAGTTCCCAACGTCCTTAGTGGCTAGCTTTGTTGGCTATGAAAGTGATACCGTAGAGGTAAAAAAAGAGGGGACGGTAAAATTTATATTACAAGCCAAAACACTTTTAGAGGTAAACCTAATGGATCGTCGCAAAACAAATGCGAAGTCATTATTACAGGTAAATAATGTTGAATGGATTTCTAGCGAGGAGCTTCAAAAGGCCGCCTGTTGTAGCTTGTCGGAGAGTTTTGAAACCAACCCCTCCGTTGATGTAAGTTTTACCGACGCATTGACAGGCGCTAAGCAGATTCAAATGCTTGGCTTAGACGGAGTCTATGCTCAAGTGTTGTTTGAAAATAAGCCTTTTTTGAGAGGTTTGTCCGCTTCCTATGGCTTAAGTTTTCTTCCCGGAGTCTGGATTGAGTCTATACAGGTGTCTAAAGGCACAGGCTCTGTGGTCAATGGGTTTGAGTCTTTGAGTGGACAAATTAATGTTGAGCTCTACAAGCCTCAAACCGCCCCAACTCTTATGTGGAATACTTACTTGAACAGCATGGGCATGTTGGAAAATAATTTTGTTGCCTCCCCTCTTTTGGAAGGAGATTGGCAGACGGTTTTGCTAGGACACTATTCTTATTTAGGTCAGGAGGTTGATAATAATAAGGACGGGTTTGTAGAAGACCCTCAAATAAAGAGACTATCATTATTGAATCGTTGGGATTATGTCGGGTTTGACAATCGCCATATTACTTTTGGAATGCGATATCTTAGCGAAGAGAAATTGGGGGGCCAATACAACACGGACAATCCAAGAACAGAACTGATTGAGTTTAAAAACCCTTATGAGGTAAGGCTTCAAACAGAACAGCTGGAGATACACTCTAAAACAGGGTTTATTTTTGACAAACCAGGAACAAGCCTGGCATTAATAAGCACATTTAGACTCCACGATCAAAAGACTTTTTTCGGCAGTTCTCATTACAAAGGAGTGCAAGAAAGTAGTTATCTAAATGCAATTTACCAGTCCAATTTTGGCGATGATTCGAAAACCTACAAGGCTGGGCTTACCTATTATGGCGACCACTATCAAGAGGGGTTAAAATTACGGCAGTTAAGCGAGAAAATATTCAATCGAAAAGACCACATTTTGGGCGTTTTTGGAGAACTACAATACAAAGCAGGCGCAAGGTTTTGTGGGACGCTAGGAATGCGTGCAGACCACTCAAAAGACTTAGGTATGTGGTACAGCCCTCGTTTACACTTGCGATACAACCCTCTAGAAAATGCAGTGGTGCGCGCATCTGTGGGCAAGGCATATCGCCAAGCGAATGTTTTTTCGGAAAACATTTCGTATTTCTTTAGCTCAAGAACCTTAGAAATGCCCGATGCCAGCCTAGCCGCAGAGGAAGCGTGGAATTACGGAGTTAATTTTACCTACAACACACACATATACGGAAAAGAAACAGCCTTAAATATCGATTTCTATCAAACAGACTTTAACAGCCAAGTGGTCGTTGACCTAGAAGAGAGTAGTCGGATAAAAATATACAATTTGAAAGGTCGATCCCTTTCCAACAGCCTTCAATTGGACGCAAGCATAGAGCCCTATGAGGGGTGGGAATTGAAGTATGCACATAAGTGGAATGAAACCAAAACGACTTACGGCTCGGAGACTGGATACAAAGCAGTCCCTTTTGTTCCTAAATACAGATCAATGGCTCAAGTTTCTTATGTACCTTGGCAAAACAAATGGGATGTAAATATAACGGTTCAAAATGTCGGCCCGAGCAGAGTCCCAGAAGACAATTCAGAGGGAAACCGAATTCCATCGTATTGGTCTCCAAAATTCCAATTGGTTTCTGCGCAATACACCAAGCGGTTTAAAAAGCTAGAATGGTATTTGGGGGTCGAAAATTTGCTAAATTACGTACAAGAAAATCCAATCAGAAATGCTAGGAACCCTTTCAGTGAGGGCTTTGATGCTGCCATGATATGGGGCCCCACTCACGGCAGAAAATGGTACACAGGAATTCGTTTCCGAATAAACAAAGAAAAAGAGGAATTATGAGAAAATGGCTTTTACTGATGGCGATGCTCACAACAACTGCCTCCTTTGCTCAGGTCAAGGCAAAAAAAGTAGTTACAGCAGTCATTCAAACGAGTGCGGTCTGTGAGATGTGCGAAAACCTGATCGTCAATAAAACGTTAGCTTATGAAAAGGGGGTAAAGTATGCAGAGATGGACGTGGCGTCTGGAGCTTTGACCATCCGTTATAGGCGTGACAAAACGTCTTTAGACCACCTTAGAGCGGTCATTAGTGAGCTAGGTTATTCTGCAGATTCGGTTAAGGCGGATTCCTTGGCTTATGAAAACCTTCACTTTTGCTGTAAAGCACCTCACGATTGATGAGGAATTCGCGAGGTGAGACTAGTTGAAGAGCCTTTGGTAAATTTCTTCAATCTTACCAAAAGCCATGACCTTAATGCCGAACTTTCCGACCTCTACTTTGTTGTAACGAGAGATGAAAATTTGTTCGAAGCCCAGTTTTTCCGCTTCTAAAATCCGTTGTTCAATTCTTGTAGCGGGTCTAATTTCACCAGATAAGCCTACCTCCCCCGCAAAACAGATTTTATCAGAAATCGCCACATCCTCATTAGAGGACAAAATAGCTGCTACGACGCACAAATCAATTGACGGATCGTCTACCTTAATTCCTCCGGTAATATTTAGGAACACATCTTTAGCACCCAGCCGAAATCCACATCTTTTTTCCAGCACAGCTAAGAGCATGCTTAATCTTCGAAGGTCAAAGCCTGTTGCACTTCGCTGAGGAGTGCCGTATACTGCAGAGCTCACTAGTGCCTGTATCTCAATAAGCATCGGTCTCATCCCCTCTACCGTTGCTGCAATAGCAGTACCGCTCAGAGCTTCTTCTTTTTGAGAAATCAGAACTTCGGATGGGTTGTGAACTTCGCGAAGGCCCGAGTTAACCATTTCATAGATACCCAGTTCAGCCGTAGATCCAAATCGGTTTTTCTGAGCCCTGAGGATTCTGTAGATGTGGTTTCGATCTCCCTCAAACTGAAGGACAACATCAACCATATGTTCTAAGATTTTAGGACCGGCAATATTACCATCTTTAGTAATGTGACCAATGAGAATGACGGGCGTAGCAGTTTCTTTGGCAAATCGCAACAACTCAGCTGCGGTTTCTCTGATTTGTGAAATGGACCCTGGAGACGAGTCGATGGCCTGACTGTGTAGCGTTTGGATTGAATCAATTACAACCAAGTCAGGGTCTAAGCTTTGGATGTGTGTAAAGATGTTTTGTGTTGCGGTTTCGGTGAGGATGTAACAATCGGAAGCTTCTTCGCCGAGTCGTTCTGCACGCATTTTAATTTGCTTGTCACTCTCTTCTCCAGAAACGTAAAGTGTTTTACAGCTCTTTAAGCTTAAAGCAAGTTGCAACATCAACGTTGACTTCCCAATACCGGGCTCTCCACCCAATAGAACAATCGCCCCAGGAACGATTCCTCCCCCCAAAACACGATCGAGCTCGACATTATTTGTTTGTATTCTAGCTTCTTTCTCAAGAGAGATTTCGGCAACTTTAAGCGCTTTAACTTTGTGCTTTGATTCTTTTTTTGCCCAGACTTTTACGGGCTCTTTTTGAACCACTTCTTCAACAACGGTGTTCCACTCTTTACACGCGACACATTGGCCTTGCCATTTTGGGTGTTGGGCTCCGCAGTTTTGACAGAAATAAGCTGTTTTAATCTTTGGTTTAGCCATTTATCCTTGGTTAATCTTATCGATGAGTCGGCTGCTTGAATAGCCTTCAACAAAAGGGATGGTGCAAACATTCCCGCCGTATTTTTGAACCAATTCGTGTCCTACAATATCCTCAATAGCATAATCCCCACCCTTAACAAGAATGTCGGGCTTTACTAAAGAAATGAGATGAATAGGAGTTTCTTCATCGAACAGAACAATGGCATCTACAAACCCCATTGCGGCAAGAATATGAGCTCTACTAAGCTCATCTTTAACGGGCCGAGATGGACCTTTTATGTCTTGCACAGAGCGATCTGTATTTAGTCCGATTACAAGACGGCTTCCTAAATCTCGGGCTTTGGCTAAGTAGTCAATATGCCCCAGGTGGAGCAAGTCAAAACAGCCGTTGGTAAACACAATTTTTTCATGGTTGTTACGCCATTTTTCTGTTTGTGTTTTTAATTCTGAAAAGGATAAAATTTTAGACTGAAGGAGCGTCACTTGCTTCATGATGGCCTGCTTTTCTTTTAGCGAAAGATAAAACAATTGCCGCAATAATTCCGGTGATGATAATCATTATTGACTGAGCGGTATGAATTAATACCGCAAGCGTGATTCCAGTACTTTCCGCAAGGCCAATACTTGCAATACCCAAGGTAACTGCTGCGTGGTAAGGACCCAGCCCACCCTGTACAGGAACAATCATTCCCAATCCGCCAATAACCATAATGTATAATCCGTCAACAAGGCTTAGGTTGGAGGTTTCAGGAACACTGAAGAAGCAAATGTAAGTCATCAACAAATACATCAGCCAAATGAGTAAACTGTAAAGGATAAATAGAGACTTTTCTTTCATGTAAAAGGCTGTTTTAAAACCTTCTTTGACGCCTTCCCAAAGCGCGACAACTTTTAGGTAGAGCTTGCTGTTTTTTAGCGCATTCCTAAAGAAATATAAAGCTCCCACAATGACAACCACTGCGGCGAGAATAAGAATAGGAGTGTTCGAAGCTTCATTGGGCTCAGTTTCGCTGGAGATCGATGTAAAAAAGTTGCTCAGTTCAGAGAACTTCAAAACAAAGCTTAAAGTGATGCACAAAACCAAAAGGACTAAATCAACGGCGCGCTCCAAAAGAATGGTTCCAAAAAGTTTGTTTACCGGAATACCCGTTACCTTGTAGAGGCTTGTACAACGAACAATTTCGCCTGCTCTGGGGAATATTGCGTTGGCAAGATAGCCTGAAGCAATGGCTTGTGTGGCAAGGTTGGCGCTTGTTTTGTAGTTCATGGTTTTAAGTAAGAGTAACCAGCGTAAGCCTCTAAAAACGTAAGCAGCGTAACCAAAGATCATCGAGAAAATAAGGTATCCATATTTTGCGTTGCGAAGATCTTGGAGCATCTTGTCTATGTCCTGATCTCGAAGGACAAAGTAAAGGAAGAGGGCGCCAATACCCAGAAAAAACACATATTTAAGGAAAGATAAGATCTGGGCCTTCATGACTAATCAAGCTGGTTGGTTTCTTCGTTTGGGAAGATTAATGCGGGCGTAAACTTCTTAGCCTCATTAAGTGGCATGCTTGCGTAAGAGATGATGATCACAATATCTCCGGGTTGAACTTTTCGCGCAGCAGGACCGTTCATGCAGACTTCACCCGAACCTTTAACACCTTTTATGGCGTAGGTTTCGATGCGTTCACCATTATTGATGTTTACAATTTGAACCTTTTCCCCTTCAATGATGTTAGAGGCTAACATGAGACTCTCATCGATGGTAATGCTACCGATGTAGTTTAAGTCAGCTTGGGTGATTTTAACCCGGTGAATTTTAGATTTAACGACCTGTATTTGCATGCGTCAAAGGTAAACAAAATGTTTGTTAGACGGTCGGATTAATTTATTTCGATAAAAAGGTTGTCTATCAGTCGAATAGCGTCTGCGTAGCAGGCGATACAAGCAATGTGATCTTTGTGGTCAGACCAGCTGGCAGAGCGCTGTAAATCGGCGGTATTTACAATCTCAAAGTATTCAAGAGTTAAATCAGGGTCCTCATCAAAGGCTTGGGTGATCCACTTTTTGACTTCGGGAATGGGTTGATTTGAGGCAAGTCTTTTGACCCGCAAAAGTCTTTTGTAGATTCGAGCGGCAGCTTCTCGAGCTTTTGGTTGAAGAAGAAGGTTTCTGGAGCTCATCGCCAAGCCGTCGGATTCTCTCAAAATCGGGCAAGCCACAATTTCAAGATTTAACCGTTCCTGCTGAACAAGCGATTTGATGATGGTTAATTGTTGAAAATCTTTCTCCCCGAAGTAGGCTTTTTGGGGCTTTACAAGTTCAAATAGCCTTGACACAACCGCAGCAACCCCTTCAAAGTGTCCCGGTCTATTTTCTCCCTCCATGACCTTGTCGAGCAAACCAAAATCGTACTGTTTAGAGACGTAGTCTTTAGGGTAAATTTCGGATTCGATAGGGGTAAAAACAGCATGACATCCGGCCTCTTCTAAAGCCTTTAGGTCTTCCTGAATTCGGTCGGGGTATTGCTCTAAGTCTTCGCTGTTATTGAATTGGGTTGGGTTTACAAAAATTGAACACAGAACAAGGTCGTTTTGTTCCAAAGCCTTTTGAATTAAACTCAAGTGTCCGAGATGCAAGGCACCCATAGTAGGCACAAAACCCAAATTGCGAGACTTTGAGTTTGCATTTAAAAAAAGACTTAAATCGGATACGGTTGAAATGATTTTCATCGCTTCTTGCTAAAACAGGGGTTAAAGCTACTGAAAAACTTAATAAACTCGAGATTATTTTGTATTTTTGCGTCTTGAATTTGAATAACAGGATGTAAAGTTATGGCTAAGAAAAGAATACTATACGTTTCACAAGAAATTTCCCCGTACTTACCTGAGAATGACTTATCTAAGACTTCTCGTTTTTTACCACAAGCCATGAATGAGTCTGGCATTGAAGTTCGGTTGTTTATGCCTCGTTTTGGATGCATCAACGAAAGAAGACATCAACTTCACGAAGTAATACGTCTTTCGGGAATGAATCTTATCGTAAATGATATTGATCAGCCATTGATTATCAAAGTTGCATCTATACCTCAAGCAAGGATGCAAGTATACTTCATAGATAACGAAGAATACTTTAAGAGAAAGTTTACTACGGAAGACAAGAAAGGAAAGTTTTACGACGATAACGACGAGCGCGCCTTGTTCTTCTGTAGAGGTGTTATTGAGTCTGTGAAAAAGTTAGGCTGGTCACCAGATGTAATTCACTGTAATGGGTGGATGGCAAGCTTCTTGCCGATGTATTTGAAAAAGTTTTACCACGACGATCCTATTTTTGAGAACACCAAAATCGTTGTTTCACTATACAACCAGTCTTTCGAAGGTACTCTTAGTGATGATTTATCCAACAAGCTCAAGTTTGACGGGCATAACGAAGAAGACCTTATTGGGTTTGAGAAAGCAGACTTTAAAAAATTAACGGAGACGGCAATCAATTACTCCGACGCCGTGGTTAAGGGAAGCATAGACCTTGATAAAGATGTTTTGAAGTTGATTGAAGACTCAAAATTACCTACCTTGGAGTTTTCGGAGGGTGCATACAAAGAGCAGTATAAGCCTTTTTACGAAACATTGTTTGAGGGGTAACGAAAACTCCGACCTCTAAAAAATTAACCGAACTAAGGTAAAGGATATGTGTGGAATAGTAGGTTATTTGGGCAGCAAAAAAGCGTACCCAATATTGGTTAAAGGATTAAAAAGACTTGAGTACCGAGGTTATGACAGCGCAGGGGTTGCCTTGCTGAATGGCAACGGAATAGAGATCTACAAAAAAGAGGGAAAAGTTGTCCAGATGGAAAGCATTGTCCCGGCAGAAGACTCCCTAGCGACATTAGGGATTGGTCACACTCGATGGGCTACTCATGGAGCTCCAAGCGACCGGAATTCCCACCCACATTATTCTCAGTCAAAGCGTATAGCCATCATCCATAATGGGATTATTGAGAATTACGCCAGCATCAAAGAAGGATTATCCAAACGAGGATATACCTTTCAGAGCGATACGGACACAGAGGTTCTAGTCAACTTGATTGAGGACATTTTAATTCATGCAGATGTAAGCTTAGCAGAAGCCGTTCGTGTGGCTTTAAATCAGGTGGTTGGCGCTTATGCCATTGCAGTTATAGAAGAAGGCAATCCAGATCAAATTGTCGTGGCTAAAAAAGGTAGCCCCCTTGTTATTGGCGTTGGTGAAGGGGAATATTTTATAGCCTCAGACGCAACGCCCTTTATCGAGTATACCAAGCAAGCAGTATATCTTAACGAGGAAGAGGTGGCACTTATTTCTTTAGAAAAGGGATTAGAAATTCGAACGATTGCCAACGAACTGAAACGCCCTTACGTTCAAGAACTGGCTATAGAAATCGAGTCAATTGAAAAGGGAGGGTATGACCACTTCATGCTCAAAGAAATTAACGAGCAGCCGAAATCTATTTTTGACACTCTTCGTGGGCGCTTATTGGTGAGCCAGGGAACCATTAGGTTAGGCAGCCTCGAAGAATACGAGCAAAAATTCTTAACCGCAGATCGAATTATTATTGTAGCCTGTGGAACTTCATGGCATGCAGGACTCGTTGCGGAGTATTTGATAGAAGACTTAACGCGCATCCCTGTTGAGGTAGAATATGCCTCAGAGTTCCGTTACAGAAACCCCATCATCACCGAAAAAGACATCGTCATTGCGGTTTCACAATCGGGAGAGACTGCGGACACTTTATCCGCCATTAAATTGGCAAAAGCTAAGGGGGCTACGATTTTTGGAATTTGCAACGTCGTAGGCTCGAGCATTGCGAGAGAAGCACACGTAGGAGCCTATACTCATGCAGGCCCTGAGATTGGTGTTGCATCGACAAAGGCTTTCACCGCCCAAGTTACCGTCTTTATCACGATGGCTTTGAGTTTGGGTAGAAAACGAGGAACAATTTCAGAGCAAGAGTTTAGAAGATTAATCTTAGAGTTAGATACCCTACCTAAAAAAGTGGAAGAGACCCTCAAGCTCGACGCCCAATCGAAAAAAATTGCCGCAGCTTATAAGGATGTACCCAATTGCTTGTTCTTAGGACGTGGAATTAACTTCCCAGTGGCTTTGGAGGGCGCTTTAAAGCTGAAAGAAATTTCTTACATACACGCCGAAGGTTATCCAGCGGCAGAAATGAAGCACGGACCGATTGCCTTGATTGATGAAGACATGCCAACGGTTGTGATTGCTACAAGAACGGAGCATTACGAAAAAGTCGTTAGTAACATACAAGAAATTAAGGCCAGAGATGGAAAAATCATTGCCATCGTAAACGAAGGGGATGTTGATGTTACCCGCATTGCGGACCATGTCATCGAAGTTCCTGAAGTAGATGAGCGTTTGAGCCCATTGTTGACAACCATACCACTTCAGCTAATCTCCTACCACATTGCGGTGATGCGTGGTTGTCATGTTGATCAACCGAGAAATCTTGCCAAGTCGGTTACTGTTGAATAAATTTAGGATTAAAGGTATTAAACAAAAAAGCCCACTCATTAGAGTGGGCTTTTTTTGTTGTGTAAAAAGGTTAAAAAGCGCATATGAGACGTCTACGTCTAGAATGCGATCTTTTCAAAAGGCTTATTCGTCTTCACATATAATAAGCATTTGTGACACCTTCAAGTTTTTACTGGTCCAATTGGTCCAAGAGAAATTACCAACGCCATCGTATGTTTCCCCTCCATTTTCAAAGCTACGTGTGTCAAAGATGTATTCGTCACCAGCACCTACCCAATACGGGTAGTTGGCCTCATTAATGGAAGTAAGTGAACTCAAGGTTCCTGCATAATAGTTTACACCCGGCTGGACTGCTCCCGTACCGTAATCTTCGTCTGAATATCTAGGGCCATTTCCAGAATAACCAGGAGTAGACCCAGTTACTATGCTTGATGAAGATGTTGTGAAATGTGTGATGTATGCATTATCGTAATAAACGTACAACACCTCACCTGAAGTAATGCTAGGACTTTCAAAATCCGAAGCAGAGTTCATAAATGCAGGCGGAATACACCCAAGGTCTATCGAACGAATAGGGCGAGAACTATATGTCCAATTTTGAGGGTAATAGTTTTCATTTACCTCACCATCCACAAAGTTCAAAATATAAACGTAGTTGGAATTAGAGGGTGTAATTGAGCTAGACCAAAACTTCCAATGAGATGAATATTGGCCAGCTTGAAATTCTAAACCTAATGAATTATCTCCACCAGGACCTATTGAATTATACAATGACTCTAATTGATCAATATTTGGAAGATACCAATCTTCATACCCTTCTGTTGTAGCATTAGCAGTTGTATTTTGAGCATCACTCCAAGTCATCACTTCAACATCTTCCATCGAGACGACTAATGCTGTACCGTCTTCATTTATTTGGAAAACCATACCGCCATAAATCACATCTCCTATTTGTATTGGATTTCCTTGACAATTTAACCCCTTGCTTGGAGCTGGATTATCACATCCACATCCGGCATCATTATAACAGCTCCCATCGTCTGTATTCGCTTCAGGCTCAAAATTACATGCAGCTTGGTCTCTACATCCATATACTTTTGCTATACAAGAATCATCATTTGTATTGGCCTCAGAATTATAATTAAGAGCTTCTTCACCCGTACAACCGAATACTTTTGCGATACATGAATCGTCCTCCGTATTTGCATCTGGGTTGTAGTTAAATGCAGTAGCGTCCGTACAACCAAATACCTTAGCCACTAAAGTTTTACAGAATTGGAAATCATCTATTGAGGTCGTCAATTTAATTTGATACCCTTCTCCATGCTTTAGGTTACCTATTGCGTTGAAGGAATAATTAGGTAGATAGGCTAAGCCCAATTCGTCTTTAACGATTTCGAGGGATTCTTTTACAGAAACAAAACCATCAATTACATCAAGAGGCTCCACACAGGTATAGCCAAAAATGCTCCAGCCTTCAGGAAGGCTCATTGGAATGTCGAGGCTTAATGGTGTTGCCGCATCCACGTGCGATTGACGAATACCATCTTCAGGCGTAACCGAAGCGGCTCCTTCTGCAAAAGCGGCATCCACATGCGATTGGTTAATACCATCTTCAGGCGTAACCGAAGCAGCACCTTCTGTATAAGCAGCGTCTACATGCGATTGGTTGACGCCATCTTCAGGCGTAACCGAAGCGGCCCCCTCTGCATAAGCGGCATCTACATGCGATTGGTTGATTCCATCCTCTGGTGTTACAGATGCAGCTCCTGACAAATATGCAGCATCAACATTCGCTTGAGAGACGCCATCTTCAGGAGTAATTGAATTTAGTTGATTTTGTAATGAAGTGATTTGAGCTTCCAACCCATATTTAATCGTAAGTTCATTCGTGTAGTTACTTTGTGCTTGTTCGTATAATGCCTTGTATTGGTTAGCGTAACTCTCTAAACCTTCAACATAACATCCACTATAAAGGTCATCATTACAATTTCGGCTTTGGGCATTACTTGTTAAAGTAATTGAAAGTGAAATTATTAATAAATAAATTAGTTTTTTCATTTCTAGGAGGATTAAGGTGAGTAAGAGTTTGAAAAACAAGATACTAAAGATATAAAATAAAGAATACAAGTCAGCGGAGATCTTGTTTTTCAGAGGCCTTTTATAAAGGAAAACAGGGTGTTGGGGGTGTATAAGTTAGGAAACCCTCTCCATGGAGAGGGTTTTAGGAATTCGCAATCAAAGTACAGAAGAGTTGAGAAGTTTGTCCAGAACTTCCCCCTTTAAGGTATTACAGCCAATGCTTCTCAGGAGCAAGGAGTACTCATAAAACTCTTCGTATTCAAAGCAGTCCAGCACAATTTTCTTTTCCAAGGCGCTCACCTCGTCTTCACAGGAGGGATCGGCAAGCTTTTCAAGATCATCAATGGGAAGGTAATTCAGAGAAATGAGCTCTTCTTTTAAATCACCGCCACCGCTGTTTTTGGAGAAGCAATGGGAGGTTTAGTTTCCATTGCTGAGTTTCAAGATGTATTCGGAGACCCTAGACTACTTTACACCTTCTTTAAAGGGATTGTTTTGTGTAATCCACAAACGTTTAAATCCGTCAACGAGTAATCCCAGAGATAGCGGATAGAATTTTTTTAGAGTGTATTACCTGCAAATGTTATAATTCGGAATTTCTTCGGTGACTTTTATCAAGTAGCCATAGCCGCGTTTTAAATCACCAATTCCGTTAAAGTCATATTCGGTTAAGTAGGCATTTCCAACGCCATCTTTGGCGATGATGAGTTGGTTTTGTATGCTGGAAAAAGTCGTTGAAGCATTTTTGTCGCTGTCACATCCGAAACCAATCATATTCCAGCCTTGGTTCAGTGTAATAGAGACTCCTGGACAGACATTAGCGGTAATTTCTACACATTCTGAACAGCATTGCCCTTCCACGTCAACCCATTCACCATCGCATTCTACACCCATAGGTTCTGCACAATCAATAATCATCATGGAGAAAGTTCCATCTTCGCCGCAAAACCCCGCATCGCAAGGGTTGTTGGGGTTAGACCAGTCTCCGGGTTCATAGATTTCTATTCCACTGCTAGAAGTACACAGAGGCTCCTCTTCAATGCATTCCGAACAGCATTGCCCAGGTACTTGCACCAACTCTCCCTCACACGGGATTCCCATCTCGTAGGGGCAGTCATATACGATTTGAGAAAAGAATCCATCTGCACTGCAGTAACCCGCTTCGCAAGGATTATCGGGGTTGGTCCAATCACCCACCTCATAAATGACAACTCCTGAGGGTGTTTCACAAAGGACCGGGCTAGATGCACAACCCCAATCTATATTGGTAAGCTCTCCAGCACTGTTTTCCCAAGAGGTTACTCCGGCAATCGATGCAAAACAAGCATTGCTGTACAACTTTCCATCACAACCCGTTACAGGCTCGTATTGTTCCGTACACATGGCGTCCGGATTCACCCAATTTGGGTTGATGCAACAATTGTTATTTTGTGCGGATACGGAAATGCTTATAAACACAGCAAAAAGAGAGAGGGTTTTCATTTTCGAGTTTTTGTGTGAAACTAAGATAAGCAATTTAAATGATAAGGCCTGATGTCCTTACAAGCGTCACAAAAACAAGGGCTGAGAGAGGTTTTGGGATTATTTCCCGTTGAAGTCCGTCATGGTTTTTGGGGCTCCAATACAAACAAAGCTTTGAATCATTTTGGAGAGGGTTTCTAAGCGCTCCTTCAATTTTTCTTCTTCTTCAGAAGACCATTCGCCGAGTACATAATCGACTTGTTTTCCTTTTGAAAACTCGTTACCCACACCAAATCGAATTCGTGTAAATTGTGAGCTGTTTAAGGTCTGAATGATGTGTTTTAAGCCGTTGTGTCCACCATCGCTGCCTTTTGTCCGCATGCGAAGCGCACCAAAGGGAAGCGCTAAATCATCTGTGATGATTAGGGTGTTTTCAAGGGCGATTTTTTCGCTCTGCAGATAGTAGTTTACCGCCTTTCCACTT
>Ga0207964_1000015_pt1 | contig 86347 bp, 64 predicted proteins | sample Knorr_S23_td_250_FD_185608 | JGI IMG/M metagenome (GOLD analysis project Ga0207964, IMG submission 185608) | Marine microbial communities from Southern Atlantic Ocean transect - Knorr_S23_td_250_ad_251m_LV_A (SPAdes) (version 2) | ecosystem: Environmental > Aquatic > Marine > Oceanic | place...
AATTACTGGTGTCGCCAACCCCAAATTGGATAATTTTGGTTGGCTATATTGTGGGCGGTATGGCCCGAGGGCTTGGTGTGGGTCTAATAGTTACCATTTTATCCATCTATTTTGCTGATTTCAGCCTGCATAGTGTGCCGGTAACTATTGGTATCGTCCTTATGACCTCCCTGATGTTCTCTCTAGCGGGTTTAATTAATGCTATTTTTGCATCTAGCTTTGATGATATTTCAATTATTCCAACCTTTGTTCTAACACCTCTTATTTATTTAGGTGGCGTTTTCTACTCAATTGAACTTTTAACAGGTTTCTGGAAGTCACTAACCCTATTAAACCCAATCCTCTACATGGTTAATGCTTTTCGTTATGGCATGGTTGGAATTACAGATATCAATATTGTTGGCTCATTTGCCATGGTGGGTCTATTTTCAATGATTTTATTCTTTGTAGCCCTATGGCTATTGGAAAAAGGTTCAAGGTTGCGAAGCTAATGAGTGATTACAGATTTACAGAATTAGGTAAGGAAAGCAGCTACAGTGAAAGCTATGACCCCAGTTTACTCTGCCCTATAGCCCGTGTTGTGGCTCGCCAGTCAGATGGTTCAACTAAATTACCCTTTATTGGCGTGGATCTTTGGACTGGCTATGAATTGTCATGGTTAAACCTCGATGGTCTTCCACAGATTGCCATTGTTGAGTTTATTATTGCTTGCGATAGCCAATTCATTGTCGAGTCGAAATCGTTTAAGTTATATTTAAACTCATTTATACAAACCAAATTTTCCTCGATGGAGGCCGTTCATAATCTGTTGGTTAAAGATTTGTCTGCTGTCACAGGTACTGTCGTTGAAGTTTTGGTTTATGAAATCTCTGAGTATCAGGGTATTCAGCCCATTTCTGAGCCTCAGGGTTTATGTATTGATCAGCAATCAGTACTCATTGACGCTTATAGTCCAGATAGCAATCTACTCAAAGCGAGCAGTGATAAGATTGTTGATGAGACGCTTTATTCCCACTTGCTCAAAACTAATTGTCCAGTGACCGATCAACCTGACTGGGCGTCAGTTTATATTTTTTACAAAGGTCCTAAAATTGATCGAGAAGGATTACTTCAATATATAGTTTCCTATCGACAGCATCAGGATTTTCATGAGCAATGTGTAGAGCAGATATTTTTAGATATTATGTCAGCCTGTTGCCCTCAAGAGCTTTCGGTCTATGCCCGCTATCTGCGCAGGGGAGGGCTTGATATTAATCCATTTAGAAGCACTCATTTAAACCGCCCGCCACTTTTTCGACAGGTGCGTCAATAATCATGTAAGACTTGTTCTTAAAAATTCTTCAAGCAAATCAATAGCCTGATTTTTAGTGTTTTTCCTGACGTTTAACAGACTAATGCCAACCGTGCCAAGGTCAGGGTAACGCTGAGAATGTGATAGTATTTTAAGGTTTTCTGGCACGGTGCTTTTGGCGAGGACGGTGACACCCAATCCTTCCTGAATAGCATATTGAATACCTGTAAGATCAGGGATGTTATAAACAATCTGCCAGAGTTGTTTTGTCTTATTCAATACTCTAATGGCACGCTGACGATAAATGCAGCCCTCAGGTGCGACAATGAGAGGGATTGGCGGCGGCTTTTGAGGGTTATAATCAGGCCCTGATACCCAGACTAAATTATCGGTTTTTACCAGATTTTCAGATTCTTCTAATGGATTATTTTGAAGGGCCAAGATTAAATCATGTGCTGCTTTGCCAGAGCGTGACAAAAGGGTCTTGCTTAATTCACAATTTACTTCCAAAGTTACATTGGGGTAGGCCTTAGCAAATCGGCCCACAATCTTCGGCAAAAGGATGGTTGCAAACTCACTGGGAATACCCAAGCGCACCTTACCCATAACGGTACTTTTAGTGCATTCACTGATTGCTAGATCATTAAGTGAAAGAATTTGTTTAGCATATTCATAAATAGTCTCTCCAATATTAGACAGAATAAGATTTTTCCCATCTCTTACCAAGAGTGTTTCATCTAGTAAGCTCTCGAGTCTATTGATTTGCAAGCTAATAGCGGGCTGGGAACGGCCCAATAGTTCACCGGCTTTTGTAAAGCTATTAAACTCGACAACAGTCACAAATGCGCGCAGAAGATCCGTGGGTAAATTTTTCATTTATAGCGACTTTTTAGGTATTTATAAAATTAATGGAAACATTATATCTATTAATTTAACTTATTTCATATCTAGTTATATTATTTCAGTATTCCTAAGCCAATTTTGCCAATTCTATGTCGTTATCAGAGCAACAAAAGATTACCCGTTTTCACGATCATCATATCGAGGCTAGCGCTAAAATGGTTCCCTTTGCCGGTTATTCAATGCCAATTAACTATGCTGGTGGAATTATAGAAGAACATATACATACACGAGAGGCGGCAGGGCTTTTTGATGTATCACATATGGGGCAGGTTATTATTCAGGGTAATGATGTTGCCGAACAGCTAGAGAGACTCATGCCGTTAGATTTACAAGCGCTTGCTGTCAATAACATGACATACAGCACCCTTATCAATGACCGGGGAGGCATCCTTGACGATCTGATCATTACTCGCTGGGATGAACACACTTTTTTTGTTGTCATTAATGCAGCCTGTAAGCAACAAGATATACAGCATTTTCGAGATAACCTAGTAGGTGCTGATATAACTGAACTTAAAGATCAAGGCTTACTAGCACTCCAGGGTCCAATGGCTGGAGAAATTCTGAGTGAATTAGCCCCAGACGTCGCTTTATTGCGTTTTATGCAAGGTTGTTCAGTAACCATTAATGGACTTTCATGCTATGTCACTCGATCGGGTTATACCGGCGAGGATGGTTTTGAAATCTCTATAAAACCGCAGGATTGCTCTAAAGTAGCTGATATCTTATTAGCCAATAAAAAAGTTCGATGGGTTGGTCTTGGAGCAAGAGATTCATTGCGACTAGAGGCTGGTTTATGCCTCTATGGTCATGATATGAATCAGGACACCACACCCGTAGAGGCCAGCTTGTTGTGGAGTATCAGCAAGTCCAGAAGAGCCGGAGGTCAAAAGCAGGGTGGTTTTCCCGGCGCAGCCACAGTGTTGAAACACATAGATGATGGAATACAAAAGAAACGTGTTGGCTTTACCATTGACGGCAGAGCGCCTGTACGAGAGGGTGCAGAGCTTATTGATGAAGCAGGTACTGTGATCGGCTTCATAACTAGTGGTGGTTTCTCACCAAGCCTACAAAAACCCATTGCTATGGGTTACATAGCAACAAAATATTCTTCCACAGGAACACAGGTTAATGCCGTAGTCAGAGGTAAGTCGCGCCCACTTGTTGTGACTTCAATGCCATTTGTACCCCAGCGATATTATCGAGGATAACTCAGGAGACGTTAGATGCTTCAAAAGAAACGAACGCTCAATGATCTGCAACATGCTGAACAATTTGCTACACGTCATGTAGGCCCCAGTGCAGATGATCAGCAGACTATGCTCAGCATGCTTGACTGCAATAATTTGCAGCAACTTATTGAACAGGTCGTTCCTGAGTCAATTATAAGCAACCAGCCACTAAAATTACCTACTCACTGTACAGAAGATCAGGCGCTTAAAGAGCTGCGTCAAATTGCGGGTAAAAATAAAATTTTCAAAAGTTTTTTAGGACAGGGTTATTACGGCACCTTAACGCCTAACGTTATTCTTCGGAATATTCTAGAAAATCCAGCTTGGTACACAGCCTACACCCCCTACCAGCCTGAGATATCACAGGGTCGATTGGAAGCACTAATCAATTTCCAAACCATGGTCACAGATCTTACAGGTTTAGAAATTGCCAATGCCTCCATGTTAGACGAGGGAACCGCTGCCGCTGAAGCCATGACGCTTTCACGCCGTGTGTCAAAATCAAAATCTAATCGCTTTTATGTTGATAGTGATTGCCTGCCGCAAACTATCGATATTATCGCAACACGGGCTGAGCCACTTGGTATTGAGGTTGTTATTGGCAAGCCAATCGAATGTGACGGTGATGTATTTGGTATCTTGCTTCAGTATCCTGGTGTCAGTGGTGACATCCTTGATCATCGAGAAACCATAGCCAAAGTTCACGAGCAAAAAGGTATTGTAGTCATGGCTGCTGATATCCTCAGTCTTGTACTCCTCGAATCCCCCGGTTCATTAGGTGCTGATATAGCTATAGGTTCAACACAGCGCTTCGGTGTGCCTATGGGCTTTGGCGGCCCCCATGCCGCCTATATGGCCACCAAAGAAGCCTATAAGCGAAATTTACCCGGAAGAATTGTTGGTCTCTCACAGGATGCGCAGGGTAATCCTGCATACAGGCTTGCACTGCAAACCAGAGAGCAGCATATTCGTAGAGAAAAGGCGACCTCAAATATCTGTACCGCACAGGTTCTATTGGCAGTCATAGCTGGTATGTATGCAGTCTACCACGGCCCCAAAGGGTTAACTGATATTGCCAATAGGGTCCATATGCTAACCACGGTGTTGGCTCAGGGTCTAATACAGCACAGTATCACTATTGAAAACAGCAGTTGGTTTGATACATTAACTGTAAAAACGGGTGCCACTACCTCAGCATTGATTCAAAAAGCCGAAGCCAATAATGTTAATTTACGCAAAATTGATGAAACTCACCTAGGTATTTCCATAGATGAAACTACCAGCGCAGAAGATATCAGTCTTTTGTGGGATATCATTATCGGCGATCATAGTTTATCCATAGAAAAGTTAGCCGAACAGTCCGTGCAGAATATTCCAGGCAATATGATGCGCACCGAGAGATTTCTCGCCCATGAAACGTTCAATAGCTACCACTCAGAAACAGAAATGCTTCGTTATATTCGTAAGCTTTCGGACAAAGATATTGCCCTAGATAGAGCGATGATACCTCTTGGTTCATGCACCATGAAACTCAATGCAACGTCGGAGATGTTGCCAGTAACCTGGCCAGAGTTTGCTAATATCCACCCATTTTCACCAGCTGATCAAACACAGGGTTACCAAACACTTATAAGTGATTTGGAATCTATGCTTGCAGAAATTACCGGCTATGATGGCATCTCCCTTCAGCCCAATGCAGGATCCCAGGGTGAATATGCAGGTTTGCTTGCCATTAAATCCTATCATGAAAGTCGCGGTGATCAACATCGTAATATCTGTTTGATACCTAGCTCCGCTCACGGCACTAACCCCGCATCAGCGCAAATGTGTGGAATGAAAGTAGTGGTTGTAGCCTGCGATGATCAGGGTAATGTGGATATAGATGACTTAAAGCAAAAAGCCACTCAGCATACTGATAATCTTTCAGCCATTATGGTCACCTATCCATCAACTCATGGCGTATTTGAGGAAAATATCACAGAGCTATGCGAGATTGTCCATCAAAATGGTGGTCAGGTTTATATTGATGGTGCGAATTTAAATGCAATGGTCGGTGTTTGTCAGCCAGGAAAATTTGGCGGTGACGTCTCTCACCTAAATCTACATAAAACGTTCTGTATTCCCCATGGTGGCGGTGGTCCAGGTGTAGGCCCTGTTTGTGTAGGCTCCCATTTAGCGGAATTTTTACCTGAAGATAATTCTGCTAGTCGTCGCGGTGGACGAATATCTGCTGCACCTTTTGGTAGTGCCAGCATCCTCCCTATAACCTGGATGTATATCCGCATGATGGGTTATAAAGGGCTTAGACAAGCAACCGAAGTTGCCATACTTAATGCTAACTATATAGCCAAGCGTTTAGAATCCAAGTACAGCATCCTATTTACCGGTGCTAATAATCGAGTTGCTCACGAATGTATTGTCGATACTCGCGATATTAAAGAGCAAACAGGTGTTAGCGTAGATGATATTGCCAAACGATTGATTGATTATGGTTTTCATGCACCTACGATGTCATTCCCCGTGGCTGGTACCCTAATGATAGAGCCCACTGAGAGTGAGTCAAAGCGAGAGATAGACCGTTTTTGTGACGCTATGCTATCCATTGCCGATGAAGTTGCTGATGTAGCAGATGGAAAGTACAGATTAGAGGATAATCCCCTAGCTGGTGCCCCGCACACAGCAGCCGTCGCAACTGCAGATGAATGGAAACATAGTTACAGCCGAAGCAGTGCCATTTATCCCTCAGAGTTTACACGTGCCAACAAATATTGGCCGCCAGTAGGGCGCCTTGATAATGTATTTGGTGATCGTAATCTTGTTTGTTCATGCCCATCAATAAAAGATTACCAATAACCAGAAAGAGCATCAGGTTACTTGTTTCGCCCATCGGCAACCTGTTGCACCGAGTAGAGCTTTAATTCTTTTGAGAGCCACTGAGGGTTTGCTAAGTTTTTTTTAGTGCATTCAACGTGGTTTTTTACAAAATTATAAGTGACCTCAGCTATTAGTATTTCACCAGGCTGTGCAATAGATTCTAAATGGCTCGCCAAATTGACCGTGCTTCCCACCACGGTGTAATCCAATTTGGTTTCAGTGCCAAAATTTCCCACCCTACAATTACCGGTATTGATACCCATTCTTATACTTGGCGGGTTCTGAATGCCGGCGTTAAACCACCTCATTTTAAGTCGCCCCATAGCCTCTCTCATGGCCATTGCCATGCAAACACAGGCGACCGCATCACTTTGGCCGCCACGGCTGTTAGGGTCGCCAAAAAACACCATAATAGAATCGCCGTTCATTTTATCCAGTGTGCCACCAAATCTGAATACTATTTCTGACATCTCGCTAAGATAGGAATTAACAAGCCAAGCTAACTGCTCTGGATTTAATTGTTCTGATAGCTGGCTAAAACCCTTCATGTCAGAAAAAAAGATAGTAAGAGATTTATCAATGGCTTTAACATGAACATTATCTCCAGCAACTATTGATTTACTTAATCTGGGAGATAAATACTTTGACAGGCTACGAACATGTAATTTTAAAGTTCTATTAGCATTAAATTGCAATTCAAGCTTCTCTTTTAGAGATTTGTCTTGATAGCCTTTAGTAAGACAGAAAAATAGCAAGAATATTGTCATCAAGCCCAATAAAATAATTTCAGTTAACAGGGTTAAATTGTAAGAGGGAAATGAAGTAAAGTTCGCTGTATAAATAGATGCACTGACACCTAATATTGCCGCTAAAGAATTAGTTGAAATAGCTTTTACATGTACCAATATAAATAAACAGCCAATACCCAATGATAAAGCATGCTGAAGACCACAGAATTTTATTAATAAACCCGTCACAATACCGTCAACAAAAACAACCGCTAACGTTAGCTTAATATTAGAAAATATATCTGTTTTTAAATTCAATAATAAAATTAATGACTGATATAGGATCATTGCTATAAGAAAAATTAGTGCTGAAAGTTGCACTGTGTAATGCTGCCATGAGCCTAAAATTAATACAGTACCAATGACGTATTGCATCATTCTATGTATCTGAGAAATGCTAGAGGGCAGAGGCTTAAGGATATTGCGAATCATTATCATATACTAGCACCTAAATCTATTGCCTGCCGTTAGGCTAAAGTGATCAAATTTAAAACAGGCATTGTGTAAAGTTTCGCGGCTTCAAAACGGTGAGGTGTCCGAGTGGCTGAAGGAGCACGCCTGGAAACGGTGTAATCCCTCTCTCACCGCCAAAAATTACCCTCGATCGAATTTATTTACATTGCTTTTAATAAGCTGTTTGTGTAGAGTTTGCGCCCTTAAAAACTAGCTATTCCAATCGAAAAATGGATTTTTTAATTACTTAGTTTTCTTCTACGGTGAGGTGTCCGAGTGGCTGAAGGAGCACGCCTGGAAAGTGTGTAAGCGTTTATAGCGTTTCGAGGGTTCGAATCCCTCTCTCACCGCCAAATATCAAAACCCCTCTATTAGGAGGGGTTTTTTATTGGTGTAAGAGGGTGAGAATCCTCGCAGGGTTCGAGCCGAGCGCGAAGGCAACGCCTTCGCTTCCTTTATGTCAATTGATGACTTTGACGTTGCAAGGCAACCCGCCAGTTTTTATTCTGATATTGATACAGCTAAAGCCGACAGATAAGGGTACAGTTTATCTGATAGTCTTTAGTTCTCAGCGGGCTCAAATATCGCCTGAACACTAGCATTTTGTGATGTTGTTAGTGTTGCGTTGCTATCTGTCTGATTAACAGCTCCTTGCCAACGTGAAAATACGTAGCCTTCATTAGGAATAGCCGTTAATGACACTGGTATAAAGTCGAAATACTCACCTTGCCAGCTTGTACTATCAATTGTTAGAGAATTTAACTGTACCGATCCTGCTTCAGTGTTGTTAATAGATATATTCAGATTAAACATGCCATTGATTCCGAAATAACTCCTAAAATGACCGGCTAATGAAGGTATTCGGTTGTCGCTGAAGTCTATAAGTTTGTCTATCTGAGATTCCCATTCTGAATAGGATGACAACATACCTTGGTTTTGCCAATAGGGTGATCTATTGTTCCAGTTACTCCAATGTTGAAAATGTCGGGTAATTTCGGATTCAACAGAATCAGCAATTTCATTTATATGGTTGCGAACATTATTGGCTTTGAAACGTCCATTCATCTCATCAGCAAATTGATTGATAAACTTGTTTTTAAACTGGGTATTTTCCATCAATTTTCGAACAAGAAGGGTAGACCAAGGTGGGTTTGGCCAACCTGGGCCATTAGCTTCTAGAGCAAATGATAAGGTGTCGTTATCATAAAATGGTGGGCTTTCCCATGGACGTCCAAAGGCAAAATCAGTGTCGTACATGATCCAGCGCCATTTTGTTTCTGGAGAATTCCAGAATTTAACATTATTCCCCGGCCAATCAGTGTTATCTAAATAAATATTGGCAATTTGGTAGGTTATAAAATTATCTATATCAATTTGGCTGGCTACATAATCGTAATTAGACTGAACAGATAAGCTGTTGTTTGACACATAATAAATTAATTCATTGTATGAGGTATTGCTACCCTCAACGATTTCACCATTTGTAGTAAGCAGATTGATTTCACTCTTATCAACATTGATCTTATCATCGAGAAAGTGCTCATTGACTTTTTCCCGTATATTGTAAAAGCCCCAATACTCTCCATTAAGATAAACCACCGCTGATCTATGCGCTTGATATTCGATTCCGCTGCCTTCCATAAGACTGGTAGCTACAACATCTTTAATGTTCGTTCTCATCCAGTCATTGCCTGAGCTACGCAGCACAATTGACTCAAATTTATCATAATCTAAAGAGGGGAAAATGGGATATTTTAACTTACTAAAGCCATAGCGACCTCGGGCAAAAATGGACATTGAACGCTGATCGTTGGCGCGGCTCCAAGCGCCGAATATTTTTACGCCTGCATCAATGGCAACACCTAAGACTCCATCAGGTTCATAAAAGCTAAAGTGAATCTCTCGCTCCCAGTCTTGCCAAAAGTTTGCACCAAAGAAGGGTAGTGAATTTTCATAGTTATCTTCAGGTCCATAGGCATAAATTCCCGTTTGCTGGTCAAATAAATTATTGGGATCCGATACAAGGGTAACGATTGGCAAATCATGTGTATTCGAAGTGATATAGGTTCTGCTATCTGTTCGAGAGGGAATATAATTTGTTTTGAATATTTTGGTGCGTATAACCGTATTATCGCTAATAATTATTGGTGCGGTATAAAGATTCGACAACATATTAGGAATAGACGCATCTAATGTATAGCGAATCTCTTCCCCGTCGGCAATGCCACTCAAAGTGACACTTTGATCATTAAATTCACCACCTTCATGAGAGAAAATCACTTCACTCTGAATGACACCTGTATAGCCAATGCTAGGATTTACCTCGCCAGGGGTAGGGGTTTCAAAAAATAAGATACTTCCGTCAACAGGTGAGCGCCCAATACTGTTGTCCGTGTCCATGGCTATAACGTTGATATAGTCAACTTGGTTACCATTGCTTTCGTAGAGGGTAAGCTCTTCACCCTTTGAAGATATCTTAAAGTTGGTGTGGAGACTTGGGTCCTCAAAACCTAATAGGCTAGGTGGGGGGATGCCATCATTCGTTGAGCCTAAGTAAAAGGCTGATAAAAATGGAATCAATGTCATGTCTGATGAATTTGTATTGTGGTTGTGCACCTGAATGCTTAAAACGTTTTCCCCGTCGACAAGTAATGTCTGGATATCGTTTATTGGGAAACGAACGGGACTACCACTTTGCCACATTTTAGCTTCACGATCTGTGATTGTTTGAGCATTATAGTTTGGACGATCACCAATAATATTAGAGCGAGCAATTTCAACACCATTAATATAGGCAACAAATCCATCATCAAAATCTATATCAAACCAAAGTTTATCCATAAACTCTAAGTCATTGACTGTGAAAGTTTTTCTGACATAAACGGATCTTGTGCCATTAGGGACTATGGTCGAATCATCACCATCAGCGTAGCCAAAACCACTGGTTCCCTGCTGCCAGCTGCTGTCATTGTAATTTAAATTAATCCATGAGCTGCTGGGGTTAGATGTTGGAATAATGTAACGGAAATTATCACCCTGATTGACGAGGGTTCTGTAGGTACCGCCAGCTACTCTGTCTTTATTTGATGCCCAAATACGCAAATAGGCGCCTGGCGCAAGCACTGTTTGAGGGAAAACCCACTTGGTTGGCTCTAAACTATCATCTGTTATGCTCCAGCCGGTTAAATCAACGGCAGTATCGCCATTATTGAACAGCTCGAACCAATCTGGGCTATCACCATCTTCATCATCAAATGTAGAATTTGAGGGTGAAACTTCATTAATAATAACAGTCTCAGGTATTTCCCCATGATTAGATCCGGGCATATTGTCTAACAGGTACTGAGTTATCGCAGCGGTAGAGGATCTAACAGCCCCTGTACCAACGGCTGCATTGGTTAAAGATTCACCATCTAACCCGAAGAGATAGCGCAAAAGTATTAGGCCATCGGTGAGCGCATCTACCTGACCATTGGCATCAATATCAGCAATTGACAGGGTGGCTTCAAGTTCTGCTGCAACCTCAGATGACGACAGGGATGACCCCAATGCTATAGCGTTTTCTGTAAGAACTTCATTTCTTAACCCAAAACTGTATCTAAGCATCAATAAGCCATCAGTCAATGCATCGGCATTGCCGTCTTTATCGATATCCCAGCTAAGGGTCTGTCCTGATGGACCTGTGGTTGATTGCTGATTTAAGGTTTTTGAGCCTACTAATGCAGTTGTAGGTTCATTGTCTTGAGTAGTGGTTTCACTACTTATAACGAGGCTGTTAAGGGAGAAAAGACCAACAGCGAGTAGAAAAAGTCTATTGTAAGAAGCCATTAATACTACCTTTTTATTGTATTTTAGTATTTAGCAAAGCCATATATTAAGACATTTTGGGTCTGAAAACACACTTTAAGCAGTTAAACGGCTATGTTTTGTGACTTATGTCGTCGATATTCAATCAAAATAATTATTTTCGTCACCCGCTATCAATAGTATGGATACTGCAAGGTCATATTTTCAGACGCTTTTTTCCGACGATAATGGCGAATTTATTCCGTTAAGAATAAACTTAAGCCTATTGGCGATGTTGCTTATGGGCCAGATTATAATGCAGATATTAGTGTTTCAGGGATCGACTTATATTAAATCCAATGGCATAGAGACATTTGCTTAATACAGTTTTTGGATTAAGGTCTTATGACGCACTGGTCATGGTTACTAACATTTTTGCCATGATTTAAGTTAGCTTATACAATTAAAAAAGCATATAGTCTTACAAAGTTTGTCTCTAAAAGGTCTAGCTTTTGGGGTAATTGCTGAGACGTTACTGAATAATAAAATAAGGGAGAGGTATTTCAATGTCTTCAACTATTAAAAGAATAAAGGTTTGGGTAATGCGTGGGATTTCTCTTTTCACGCTACTGGCATTTAGTATCCCAGCTTATTCACAGGATTCGACAATATACGTTAGACTGAACTCTGACCCATTTGCCGCACCATATTATATCTTTTCATCTACCCCTGATGGAGGGTCGATTGACGTTTCTCTCGAAAAAGGCTCTGCACATACTTTTATAAAAACGGATGAAGGCCATGCGTTTAATGTTGGCGATGCTTGGAAAGTGGAAAATCCAGAGATACAGGCTACAAGTAATGGAACTGGTGGGGTTGTTGGCGGTGCAGCATCTATTGATATTGATGAGCAGTTGACGATTATAATCCCTTCAGATTTTAGTGGCGATTCTTTGTCCTATTTTTGTTATACACATTCAGCAATGATAGCTAGCTTGGACGTAGTTGAAAATACAACCTCAGATACATCGGATAACAACAATACAGAGGGCGAAAATAATCAAATTTTAAACTGGGATTTTGATGCAAATGGTGAAACTGATGCGCTTACTGATGGCCTTCTATTGTTGCGCTACGCCTTTGGTCTACGTGATGATTCACTAACCAATGGTGCTGTTGCTCTTAACTCGGTGTTGACCGCTGAGCAAATTATGGATTCAATGAATTCAGTATCCAATATTGCTGATATTGATGGTAATGGCGAAATAGATGCACTGACGGATGGCTTATTACTTTTGCGTTATCTCTTTGGCCTCCTTGACGACTCACTGGTTAGTGGTTCGCTAGCTATAGATGCAACTAGAAGCACTGCAGATCAAATTGAGCAATATATAGCGTCCCATATGCCAAGCCAGCCTATGGATCAAGCTACCGGTTTGTTGGTTCCAATGAGTGATAATTTAGAATTTTCATCGAAGCTTACGCAAAGCTACAAACAAATGTTTGGCGCAGTTTCTGAGCCCATGGTAGATGGCATGCCGGAAATGGCAATGGATGCCGCTGTTTCTGATAGTGGTGGTGAGTCATTTACAACTACTTATACGTTAGAAAAAACCATAGATGAACATGATTTCGTTAAATATGACGGTGTTAATAAGCATCTTTTTATAGCACCTAGCTATAGCATGTATGAGGATTGCTGTTTCGTCTTTGATGAGCCAATTGCCTTGGTAGACGATGCAATTGAAGTTGGCGAAGAACCGGCTGTTGCCGATGAGCCAATGTACCCCATTATTCCAGAGCAACGCGCTATTAAAATAATGGCTACTGACCCAGATCAAGCAATGGTTGAACAGGTAGGCAGTATTATTATCGAGGGTAATCGCACCATTGAGGGCCTTTATACTAACGGTAATCAGCTGGCCTCAATTAATAGTTCTGGATGGTGGGGAATGTATGGTTCTGCATTTATGGATGCATCCAATTGGCGTGGTCAAACGACTGGCGTAACAGTTTATGATATTTCTAACGTTGAAGATCCACAGTTAGATTGGAAGTTTGAAATCGAAGGTGGCTTTGTTACCAGTCGAAAGAAAGGTGATATTGTGTATTTAGTCGCCCGACATACCCCGCAAATTGTTAACTTTATTGATTATCCTACGGTCGATCAAGAATCGGAAAACCAGCAAATTTTAGACGATGTATCTACTACAGAGTTGCTTCCGAAAGGCTATGTCAATGATGAGGAAATTGATCTTCTAGCAGCGACGGACTGCTTGATGATTAACGACAATCATGCATTGGCACCAGCACAGTATGGTTACCCAACTATGACTATGCTGGTTGCTATTAATGTGGCAGAAAAATCTGTGGTTAATAGCACCTGTTATCTAGAATCTACATCCGGTGTTTACGTCAGTCAAAACGCCATTTATTTTATTCAGTCAGAAGGCTGGGGAGACGATGCGCGAACGATATTGCATAGATTTAATCTCTCGGCTAATCTCGGATATACGGGTTCTGGTGAAGTGCAGGGACATCTTTTCGGGTCAGGTGAGATTGACTTTCGCATCAATGAACACAATGGCTACCTAAGAGTAGTGAGCAGTCAGTGGACTGGAGATTCTGAAGACACAAGAGATCATCAGCTAACTGTGCTTAAACAGTCACCAGAAACCTACAGCATGACTCAGGTTGCTACCCTGCCTAATGAACAGCATCCAAACGAGATTGGTAAGCCTAACGAAGACCTTTACGGCGTGAGGTTCTTTGGGGATACCCTTTATCTAGTGACATTTGAGCGTACCGATCCGCTTTATGTACTTGATCTATCTGATCAGGAGAATCCTGTTGTTGCTGGCGAATTAGAAGTCACTGGATTTTCAGATTTTCTACACCCAGTCAACGATGATCTACTGCTTGGTTTAGGTCAAGATGAAAATGGCTTGGTTAAATTGGAGCTATTTAATGTCGCGTCTATGGATAATCCAATGTCTCAAACCGCTATGAGTATTGGTTTAGGTTCTAATTGGAGCTACTCGCCCGCTAGATATAACCGTCATGCATTTACCTATCAGCAAGTGAGCGAAACTACAGACCGATTCTCAGTTCCAGTTACGCTATCGTCTTCTTCGGATATGGGTTATTTTCAAGAGAATCGTTTGTATACGTTTAGTATATTTAATAAACATCAGTCAGAAAGCGCTTCTATTTTCAGTAATGGATATATTTCAGGTGGTACAGGTAATTGGTGGAATAATGACCGTCAACGTGCAATCTTCCATGGTGATTCCATTTTTTATGTTAATGGAGAGAATGTTCTTTCTTCATTCTGGGAATACCCTGAAGATTAAATAGCCTGTCGTCTATTAATAAAAGAGCACTCGAAAGGGTGCTTTTTTTTGGATTATCGAATCACAGTATTGTGATAACAATTCAATGTTTAATAAAGTAACTGTTTAAATTTGCGATACTGATAATTTTGGTCTAGGTTTAAGGTGATGCTTCAAAAAAACGAGTTATCACTAATTGAAAGCTTTAATTTAGAAGCAGCTAAATGGATTTAATAGCAATGAGCGGAGTCTCAATATAGAAATGGCTGGTTTAAATACAGGTCAACAAAAGGTAAGTGAAACAAGCGTTACATGGATAGAGCGCAATAGCTTTTATCGGGCGATCGGTGATATTTTATTGAATCACTGGGATCCTTTGGGTCAATCTGATTCGGAATTGCCTCATAATCAATATGATAGCTATATATCAATGGTCTATAACTTTGCATTAAAGTCTGATTGCAAAGAAAAGCTTATAAAATATTTAAACGCTCTCGCCCGTGATGGGTTTGGCATGGAAACAAATGATCACAATGATAGGCGAGCGGCTCAATTAATTTTAGCGGTAAGAGACTTTTATTTTGCCAATGAGGTTTTACTGGGGGAAAAAGATGTTATAAATCTCCCAGCTAAATACCCAAGGTAAGGCTAATGTGTTGGATGTTTCGAAAAAGATAGAACAGTGTAAGTAGCTGTTACCATTGCTTGGATAGAGTTAAAACAAGTAAAAGCCTTGAGGCAAGTGCCCCAAGGCTTTTATTTTTTTATAGCATGTAAAAGACGCCTAAAAAGCCAACAACCGTGAGTACAACTGTGTATGGTATTGCCATAATCACCATGCGCATATAGGATAACCCGATAAGTGGTGCTAAAGCAGAAGTGAGCAGGAATAAGAAGGCAGCTTGGCCATTAGGCGTTGCTACGCTAGGCAGATTGGTTCCGGTGTTAATAGCAATGACAAGTTTGTCGAAATGTTCGCGATCAATCATGCCAGAATCCAGTGCCGCTCTTACTTCATTGATGTAAACGGTCGCCACAAACACATTGTCACTAATGGCCGAGAGCAAACCATTAGCTAAAAAGAAAACGCCTGGTTGTGATGCGGGGTCCATAGCCAATACCCAAGTAATAACTGGCGAGAATAGATGCTGTTCATGTATAACCGCTACGATAGCAAAAAATACAACCAATAGGGCGGTGAAAGGCAGGGCTTCCTCAAATGCTTTACCAATTTGATGCTCTTCGGTAACGCCATTAAATGCCGTAAGAAGTACAATAATCATTAGGCCAATAAGTCCAACTGGTGCCCAGTGAAATGCCAGACCAAGCACTAGAATAACCGCTACAATGGCTTGAACAATTAAGATGGCTACCTGTTCCTTTGAACGTTTTTTTTCGTCTTCCTGACTGTATATGGTGAGAACCTGTCGCACAGCGTTGGGTAACTGTGCCCCATAGCCTAGAATTTTAGTTTTTTCCAAAAGGATGCAACAGACCAAACCACAGACAAATACTGGCATAGTCACTGGTGCCATACGCATAAAGAATTCTATAAATTGCCAGCCAGCTTTTTCAGCAATTAGAAGATTTTGAGGTTCGCCCACTAAAGTTGTTACACCGCCTAAGGCTGTACCCACAGCTCCATGCATAATGAGACTTCGAAGAAATGACCGGAATTGCTCTAGATTGTCACTGTTTGATTCTGTGACAGTACTATTGTCGAGATGGTTATGAGTCGTGTCATCAAATGCTTTACCAGAAGCCACTCTGTGATAGACCGAATAAAAGCCAACGGCCACTGTAATAAGGACTGCTGTTACCGTCAGTGCATCTAGAAATGCGGATAAAACAGCACCAGAGAAACAAAAAAGCAATGAAAGTACAGTTTTTGATCGTACATTGAGTAAAATCTTAGTGAATGTAAAGAGCAGCATATCTCGCATAAAATAAATGCCAGCGACCATAAACATTAATAATAGGATCACTTGAAAGTTTGCCACTGTCTCTTGATAAACGTTATCTGGGCTTGCTAAACCCAGTAAGATTGCCTCTATTGCTAATAGGCCGCCTGGTTGTAGTGGATAGCATTTAAGCGCCATGGCCAAAGTAAAGATAAACTGAGCAATAAGCACCCAGCCAAGTACAAATGGTGTGGTGACTGTCAGCAAAATAGGATTTATAACCAAAAAGGCAATGATTAGTTTTTGGTACCAGCTAGGTGAGTTGCCTAAAAAATTCTTTTGAAATGCCTGTGCTAATGTTGCCGTCATATTTCTGTCCTTTGTATGCCTGATTGTATTGGCGAATTAAGGCGATTGGGTCAATAAACTAGCCTTTTTAGTATTTATTGGGCAGCAATATTGAGAAAGCGCAAACCTTAGCCGCACGGGGTTGTTTTTGCAACCAAAACGGTATGATATATACCAAATTTATAAGGTTTTATTGTCGCTTGCTGACGGCTAGTCACCATTGTTCAATTATTTATTTGGTCTATAATCCTGTTTATGAATAATTAATTAGGTTGATGTGATTTTTTTCAGATCATCACTTTTTTGTAATACGCAATATATGGAGTTTAATTTGGAATTTTTAGCAGAGTATGGTTTGTTTCTTGCCAAGATGGTAACAGCGATTATGGGTTTTGGTTTATTGGTCGCCATGGTTACCAGTGCTAGTCAAAAAAATAAACAGGGTGGTGATAGGGGTCAATTAGAGATCAATCCGTTAAATGATCAGTACGATGAAATCAGTGAAACTATGTCCTTGGCTTTGATAGATCCAGTATCACAGAAAGCTGAGGCAAAAAAACTTCGTAAAGATCAAAAGAAACGCGCTAAGTTGGATAGTAAAAAGGCGCAATCTGAACAGGGTGAAAAAAAGCGAGTTTTTGTCTTAAAGTTTAAGGGTAATGTGAGTGCTTCAGCGGTTTCTAATTTGCGCGAGGAAGTGACTGCAGTTCTTACTCAGGCACAGCCTAAAGATGAGGTCGTTGTTAAGTTAGAAAGTTCTGGTGGTATGGTTCATAGTTATGGTCTGGCGAGCAGTCAGCTGGATCGACTTCGCAAGCAAAGTATTCCTCTTACAATTTGTGTTGATAAAGTAGCTGCAAGCGGTGGCTATATGATGGCCTGTGTTGGGGATAAAATTCTTGCCGCGCCATTTGCTATTATTGGCTCCATTGGTGTTGTGGCTCAGCTTCCAAATTTCCATAGACTATTGAAAAAGAATGATGTTGATTTTGAATTATTAACTGCGGGTGAGCACAAAAGAACACTGACTATATTTGGTGAAAATACTGAGCAGGGTCGAGAGAAATTTATTGAAGATCTTCAGGATACCCATCAATTATTTAAATCCTATGTTGCAGAGCGTCGGCCTAAAATTGATATTGATAAGGTAGCAACAGGCGAGGTGTGGTTTGGTTCGCGCGCATTGGACTTATCATTAGTCGATGAGTTGATGACGAGTGACGAATATCTTACTGGCTGCGCCAAAGAATCTAAGGTGTTCGAAATAAATTATGTTCAGAAAAAGAAATTACCCCAGCGTTTAGGTATCGCAGCTGAGGAAAGTGCAGATCGATTACTTGTTAAATGGTGGGGCCGTCTAACTGACAGTTCGAACATCTATAAGTAAGTTTAGTCTCTACGCAATCGCTCATTAACGGCGATCGGGTTTGGGAAATTAAACACAACAATGTAGCTTGAGATCAAAAAGGTAATGATGGCTGTTGCTTGAATCAGATGCGACGCATCATTACCAATTAATTGCGTGCTAAATGCCATATAGGCAATAAGCAGTGAAAACTCACTGTTTTGCCCTAATCTAAAGCCTATATCCCATGAAAGACTATTATTTTCACTCTGTGACTTAAGAAGATATCGGTAAATAATTGGTTTAAGGGAAAGCATTACTACAGCTAAAAGAATAGCTGGTATCGCTATTGTTTTTAATAGTGATAGATCAAATCCACCGCCAAGCGAGAAGAAAAACAGTATTAAAAAGAAGTCCCTTAATGGCTTGAGGTTTAGAGCAATATACTGGGCAATTGGACTTGTTGCTAATGAAATACCGGCAATAAAGGCGCCTATTTCCTTAGATAGGCCAATGACTTCGGCTAATTCCGCAATACCTAAGCACCAACCTATAGTCAGTAGGAAAATATATTCGCCAATACGATCAAAACGTGAAAACAAAGGCTGCAATAGATAGCGTACCAAGGACATTGAGCAGATCACAAGCGCTGGGAGTGCCACTATACTCATCACAAGACTAGACATACCATTGTCATTGGAGCTTGCTGATAGCAATACAAGCAACACGGCAATAGCCAGAAAATCCTGCATTAATAACATACCGACCATTAATTCACCGGAGTGTTTGTGGTGGAGGGCAGTTGTAGGCAAAAGTTTAATGCCAATAATGGTGCTAGAAAACATCATTGCTGCACCAATGATTGTGCATTCAATTAGGGTGAAGTTGAAGTTATAGGCAATACCAAAACCAATTACACCAAACAGTAGGGAGCTTATTAGAGTGATATGTGCAACTTTCTTAAGCACCTTGAGCAGTGATTGTGGTTGCATATCTAAGCCCAGCAAAAACAGCAAAAATACAATGCCTATGGAGGAGATTTGCGCAATAAGCTCTAGATCAGATACCCAGCCAAGCCCATAAGGGCCCATAAGTGCGCCAAGGGCAATATAGGCTACCAGAAGTGGTTGGCGACCGAAAAGGGCAAGAGAGGCTAAAAGAGAGCCGCCTGTAAAGATAAGAAAAAAGATAAAAACAACGTGCTGATCCATTGGTTAAACCTGCTTGTTGATTAGACTGCAAATTACTTATCGTCTTCTGAAAAGTGGATTTTCTTCGTCTGCACTCACCTGATAGGTTTCAGAGAAATCCTGTAGTGAGTTAGCCGCCTTGGATAAATCAGTATCATCCGAAAATTTAAAAGCATTAAAGCCGCAGCGACTGAGTAAATATAACTGATCGCGAATAAAACCACCAACTGCACGAATTTCGCCCTGATAATTATAGCGCTCACGCAGTAACCTAGCTATTGAGAAACCACGTCCATCAGCGAATTTAGGAAAATTTATCGCTATAAGTGGCAGATTAAGCAAGGGTTCAACAATGTCTTCGATTTCAGCATTGCCCTCGATGATGACCCCGACACTACCGTTGTGGGTAGGTAACTGTTCTGAAAAGTCTTGCCACTGATTATAGGTCAGAAGGACATCACCCTCAGGAACTGTCTCTGAAGACGCTTCTAATGGGATCCAGTTATCTTCAATAACACGGTGGTCTTTAAGTACTTGGGGCATAGACTCTTTCCTTAAACTTCTCAATTCCAATACGTTGATAGGTACTTAGAAAACTTTCATCGGCAATTCTATTTTCGACATAGACATCAAGCAATTTTTCAATGCCGTCAGTGATTTGGTCTCGTGCTAGAGAGGGGCCAAGGACCTTGCCGAGTGAGGCGTTTTTGTTGGCACTGCCGCCTATTTGTATTTGGTACCATTCCTTACCTTTCTTATCGACACCAAGAATGCCGATATGTCCGATATGGTGGTGTCCGCAGGCATTCATGCATCCAGAAATATTTAACTCTAGATCACCGAGATCATAAACATAATCAAGATCAGAGAATTTTCGTTGAATGGCTTCAGCAACAGGGATAGATTTTGCGTTTGCAAGAGAGCAATAATCGCCCCCTGGACAGCAGATCATATCATTGATGGTTCCAATAGTTGGTGTAGCTAGACCTGAGGCTTTAGCCTGTTGCCAGAGATTATAGAGTTCTGATTCAATAACATCTGTAAGTACAATATTTTGGTTATGAGTTGCACGCAACTCGCCAAAAGAATAGCGGTCGGCTAAGTCAGCAATAGTTTCAAGCTGTTTATCGGTGACATCACCTGGAGCAACACCAGCTGGCTTTAATGAAAGGGTAACTGATCTATAGCCTGCTTGTTTTTGCGACTGTGTATTTCGGTCTAACCAACGGCTAAAGGCAGTATTATCAGCGGCAATGGCAGCTAAATTATCGGCTGATTCAGTTGCATTAATGGATTGGTAATCAGGTGCAGAAAAGAAGCGCTTAACTCTGGATATCTCATTGTCAGTCAGCGTTGAGGGTCCATTCTTTAAATGTTCCCATTCAGCTTCTACACGTTGGGCAAAAACCTTCGGTGTCCAAGCTTTAACTAGAATTTTAATTCGTGCCTTATATTTATTATCTCGGTTACCGTAACGGTTATATACCCTAACAATGGCATCTAAGTAGGACAGAAGATGCTCTTTGGGTAAAAATTTTCTAATTGATGAGCCAATAACTGGCGTACGACCTAAGCCGCCGCCGACAAAAACTTCAAATCCAAGCTCTCCGGCATCGTTTTTAACGAGTTGCAGGCCAATATCATGTAGCAAAAAGGCGGCGCGATCTTCCTCGGAACCACAAACCGCGATCTTAAATTTTCGCGGTAAAAAAGCGAATTCAGGGTGTATGGTCGACCACTGACGTATTAGTTCACACCAGGGGCGGGGGTCTTCAATTTCATCATTAGCTACCCCAGCGAATTGATCAGTGGTTGTATTTCGAATACAGTTTCCACTGGTTTGGATAGCATGCATTTCAACCTTGGCCAACTCTGCCAGTATATCTGGAACCTGCTCTAAGGCTGGCCAGTTTAGTTGAATATTTTGTCTTGTAGTAAAGTGAACATAGCCTTTATCATAGACTCGAGCGATATGGGCAAGTTTTCTTACTTGATGGCTAGATAGCATGCCGTAGGGCACTGCGATTCGAAGCATTGGCGCCAAACGTTGAACATAAAGACCATTTTGCAGGCGCAGTGGAAGGAATTCTTCATCTGCAATTTCTCCTGCTAAATAGCGTTGTGTTTGGTCTCTAAATTGCTCAACTCGTTCGTTTACAATTTTATGGTCATAATTATCGTATTTATACATCTATTAACTACTGTGGCTTCATTAACAATGGAATAGTCAATGATACAGATTGAGACCGTGCTTTTAAATTAATATTTCCCTATAAGGCTCAAATTAAAAGGAATAAAGTCGATTAATGGGATAGTCATGTGTTTTGGCAAGACAGCTTGTAAAATGCTTGTTAGAATGCCGAAAATTCTAATAGTGCCTATATTTAATAGGAAAATAACCTTACAGGATCATTTAAATGACGGATGTAAATAATCAAAACGAAGGCGACGGAAAGGCTGATGCGCTTGCCGCTATTGCGGTTGTACTAATTGTTGTAACTAGTGCTATTTACTGGTTATCAGCGGTATAAGTCGTATTTATGTATCAAGACCCGAATCCAACGACCAGTGAAGAGCCTAGTGCTATTGTTCAGGAGTATCTGAACAGGGTTTCAATTGATGAGCCATTACCGGCTGATCAGCTTGAGTCTATTCGCCAGCAAATTAAACACCTTTTGATCGAAAAAAATGCTGTCATAGTCGCTCACTACTATACAGATCCGTTGATTCAGTCATTAGCTGAAGAAACTGGTGGTGTGGTAGCGGATTCTCTTGAGATGGCTCGATTTGGCAGTAAGCATAGTGCAGACAGGCTTATTGTTGCCGGGGTTAAATTTATGGGTGAGACGGCTAAGATACTGACGCCAAATAAGACGGTATTAATGCCTACGTTGGAAGCAACCTGTTCCTTAGATGTGGGTTGTCCAGCCGACGAATTTACCGATTTTTGTGGCCAGCACCCAGATCGAACAGTGGTGGTGTATGCAAATACTTCAGCGCAGGTTAAAGCCCGTGCGGATTGGGTGGTTACATCTAGCATTGCTGTTGATGTGGTCGATCATTTGGATGCATTGGGTGAGAAGATTATCTGGGCGCCTGATAAGTACCTTGGTGCCTATGTTCAAAAGCAAACCGGCGCCGACATGCTAATGTGGAATGGTAGCTGTATTGTTCATGAAGAATTTAAAGCTAAGGGCATTATTGACCTTAAAAAAGTTCATCCTGATTGTGCGGTATTGGTCCACCCTGAGTCTCCGCAATCTGTGGTTGATATTGCCGATGTTGTTGGGTCTACATCGCAGTTGATTGCTGCAGCTAAAAATCTTCCTCAACAGCGTCTTATCGTTGCCACTGATCAGGGTATTTTTTATAAGATGCAGCAAGCAGTTCCCGAGAAAGAGTTAATCATAGCGCCAACGGGCGGGAGTGGCGCTACCTGCAGAAGCTGTGCTAACTGTCCATGGATGGGAATGAATAGCCTGCAAAACCTTTTGCAATGTTTACAGCAGGGTAGTGGAGAGATTAGGGTTGACTCTCAGGTTGCAAAGCTTGCAACAACGGCCTTAGATCGAATGATGACCTTTAAGCAAACCCCCTAAAGTTTGCTAAGATTGCGTTCCATCTCATCGATGTCAATTAATCGCTGCTGAACTATTGAAAGACCTTTAAAATCTGACTTTAATAACTTTTCAGCAAACTTTAACTGCCTTTTTGCATTTTCTAATGCACCGATTAGAATAAAAAATTCTGCTCTGGCCTTATGAACCCCTGAAATATTTCCAGCAAGGCCTCTTACTTCAGCTAATTTGTACCATATGGAAGGATCCTCAGGCCGCTGATTGCTCAGTGAATGTAGAATCATTGCAGATGCTTTATATTGATGGGATTTCCACAAGGCGTCCGCTTGAAGTACCTTTAATGGATAGTTGTTTTGATTAAGCTTTAGATGGCTCTTTAGCTTTTGTAGTGCGGCGGTATAACGCTGAGCCGCTATATCAACTTCAATATCGGAGTGTATATAGGGGGCATAGAGCGGGTTTTTTTCTAGTAACTTGCCCAGTAGTTTTTTGGCTTGAAGAAAATTGCCAGCTTTTAAGTTGGCAATAGCGAGGCCATAGGTTAATGCATCAGTATTGGAGCTGTTGGAAGTTAATTTTTGGTTAAAAAATTTAATGGAATAAGCAGGATTATTTTGTAGCAATATTTGAACTCTAGCTTGCATGATGTAGAAGTCAAAGTTATCCGGGTAATGTTGTTTTTTTACATTGTAAGTGCGAGATCTTGTATCCGAAACACGTTTTTCTGTCACTGGGTGAGTTAGCAAAAATTCAGGAGGTCTACTACCTTTGTATCTGGTAAGGGCCATCATTTTTTCTAACATGTCTGCTGATGCTCTGGGGTCACGACCCGCATTCGCCATAATTTTAATACCTAGGCGATCAGCTTCTTGCTCATTGCTGCGGCTATAGCGAAGTTGTTTATCGATTGAAATCGCTTGCGTTGCAGATAGTGCTGCCATTCCAGCATCTGCACCAGCTTTTGAGCTGACAATAATCGTTGCTAAGAGGCCCGCCATAGTAATAGCAGATGAGTTTCTTTTAGCCTCAATACCTCTGGCAAAATGTCGTTGGCTTAAATGGGCTAATTCATGGCTAATAGTAGAAGCGAGCTGATCCTCATTGTCAGCATGAGAAAAAATACCCGTATGGACCCCTACAATGCCCCCAGGTACGGCAAAAGCATTTATATTGGGGTTGTTGATGAGTACTAGGGTTAGCCTAGTGTCATCCAGCTCACTATGCACGGCTAAATTCAAGCATAATTGCTCTAAATAGGCTTGCAGTAGGGGGTCGTCGTACGGTTCAACTTGCCGTCTAAATGCTTGAAGCCAAGCTTTTCCCAGTTTGTATTCTTGTTTTTTGGAGACTATACCAGAGCTACTATCGCCAAGAATGGGTAATTTTATGTCGGCGGCTAGGGTAGTAAAACTGGTAAGCCATAGGGAAATTATAAGCAATTTTGCCGAATTTAAATGTCTTAATAACGGTGTTGGTATGTTTGGCATGAATTATTTTTCTTAAATTGTATGTATATTGCTAACTAGCTCGTTACAGCACCAGTTTTGACAGTAAAAAAACAGATTGGTTTCATCTGGGATACCTGTATGATTTGGCTATAATAAGACATATTTACAGTATAGACTTCTATTTTTATTCTGGAGACATTATGAAGAAGGTTTTACAGCGGTGGTTGGCGCAGTACTTTAGTACCGAAGAGGCAGTTCTGCTGAGTATTTTTCTGGTGGCCTCCATCATTATTATCGCCACCTTAGGTGATGTTTTAGGCCCTGTGATTGCCGCATTGATTTTCGCCTTTTTGTTGCAGGGTGTTGTGAATAATCTACAACATCATGGTCTCTCAAAGATTGCCGCCGTTCTCTCAGCTTACATATTGTTTTTAGTGACATTTATCACTGTTTTAGTTGTCTTGGTGCCTATAGTGGGTAGGCAGACATCACTGCTATTGAAAGAATTACCCAATATGGTGGGGCAGTTAAACCAACTGTTGAGTTCATTGCCAGAAAGGGCAGCTGCGTATATAGGCCCTGAGCAGATTCAGCTCATGGTTGCGCGTGTTTCTGAGGAAATGGCAAACCTTGCTGAGCAAATTCTAAGTCTTTCTATCAGTAGTTTTCCGAGTTTGCTTGCTATTATGATCTATATATTCCTAGTCCCTTTATTAGTGTTTTTTATGTTAAAAGATAAGGATGTTTTATTAAATTTTATATCTAATATGCTGCCCAAGGAGCGTCGAGTAATGACGGTTATATGGGATGAAATGGATATGCAGTTTGCTAATTATATTCGCGGCAAAGCCATTGAGATCTTGATTGTGGGCTCTGTTACATTTATTGCCTTTTTATTCCTCGATCTAAAATATGCTACTCTTTTAGCATCGCTAGTTGGTTTATCAGTGCTGATCCCCTATATCGGTGCTACTTTGGTGACTATTCCTGTTTTGTTGGTAGGCTACCTTCAGTGGGGTTTGTCAAATGATTTTGCATGGCTGTTGGGTCTGTATGCCATTATTCAAATAATAGATGGCAATGTATTAGTGCCGCTGTTGTTTTCTGAGGTTGTTAATCTTCATCCTGTGGCTATTGTGATAGCAGTGCTTATATTTGGAGGGATTTGGGGTTTTTGGGGTTTATTTTTTGCTATTCCTCTTGCCACCTTAGTTAAGGCTATTTACAACGCTTGGCCTAGTACGGCTATTCAATCAGAGTAATTGTTTTTCGGCTAATGGCTGTTTATTGGAATGGTTATGGGTAAAAAGATACCTCAGGGATACACAGGGCTTAATGTCATAGGGGCGATAGCTTTATTATTCAATTTGGCGCTGACTACGTCCTGTAGCTTTAAGCCGTTTGAGTTCTCGTCAAATCTTCAGGAGCCTATAGAAAAAAGTGCCAATGATCAGCGTCAATACCAACGTATTCGCTTAGCAAATAGCCTTGATGTGCTACTTATTTCAGACCCAACAACTGATAAGGCGGCAGCTGCATTAGACCTTTATGTGGGTAGTTATCAAAACCCTAAACAGCGGCAAGGTCTGGCCCATTTTTTGGAACATATGCTGTTCCTTGGGACCAAGCAATATCCTCAGGCTGATGCCTATCAAACCTTTATCAGTGAGCATGGCGGTAGTCATAATGCTAGCACGGGTCTTGAGCACACTAATTATTTTTTCGATATCAATGCTGAGTATCTAACCGATGCCTTAGATCGCTTTGCGCCTTTTTTTACTGACCCATTATTTGATGCTGGCTATGTAGATAGAGAGCGAAAAGCCGTAGAGTCTGAGTATCAATTAAAATACAAAAATGATGCTCGTAGGCAGTGGGATGTCTTGAGAGAAATCGCTAATCCCAGTCATCCGCTTTCCAAATTTAATGTGGGTAATCTTCAAACCCTTGCTGACAATCAACAATCGGATGTGCGAGATGAACTTATAGATTTTTATGATAAATACTATTCAGCCAATCTAATGAAGCTTGTGGTGTTGGGTAAAGAGCCCTTAGAGCAGCTAAATAATATTGTGCGAGATAGGTTTTCTGCTATTGAAAACAAGCGGGTACAAATAGAGCCTTACAGGTCCAATTATATTGACCCCATTAAACTACCAATGCAGATTAATGTTCGCCCCTTAAAAGACACTACAGGGCTGGGGTTGCTTTTTGAGTTGCCGAAGTTAGATCCATACTGGAAAACCAAGCCCGCTGACTATTTAGCGTCAATGATTGGTTATGAGGGGCAGGGAAGCTTACTGTACGCTTTAAAGGAAAAAGGTTGGGCTGATAGTCTTTCTGCAGGGCTGGTGCTGGAAGATCGTGGGGCCAGTTTATTTTCTATTGATATAGGTCTTACGCCAGAGGGCTATCACAAAAGAGAGCAGATACTTATAGAGCTTTTTGGTTGGATAAAGCTCATTGCAGACCGTGGTATAGAGAGTTGGCGACAGTCTGAGAATGCCAGTATTAGGGATATTGCTTTTAAGTTTGCTGAAAAACAAAATCCCGCAAGATATGCAACAGACTTAGCCAGAAGAATGCATAAACATTCAGGTGCGGAGCTCCTGCGTGCACCCTATGTGGTGAATGATTTTGATAGTGAAATCATTAAACAGATAGCAGCCCAGCTAAAGCCGAGTAATATGCTGATTTTTGTGTCTGCGCCAAATATAGAGGTAGACAGCACCTCTCAATTCTATCAAACACCCTATCTTTCAGTACCATTGGATAACAAAAGCATTGATCGTTTAGCGCTCTCTAAGCCAAGCCTTGATGTTAGTCTGGCCGATAAAAACCCTTTTATACCAGAAAGCTTAGAGCTCATTGTAACGCCGCCATCTTCAACGCCTAGGCTTTATAAGGAAGAGTCTGGGCTAAGGGTTTGGTATCTTCCAAATACAGAGTTTGGTGTGCCTAAAGCGGAAATTATTATTTCCTTGGCTAGTGAGTTAACTTCAACCGTAGAGGGTTTGTCTGCGGCTAAACTTTACGTTGCCTATCTTCTAGATCAGCTTAATGATCAGCTTTATCCTGCGTATATGGCGGGTCTAAGTTATAGTGTTTCTGCAAGTGAAAAGGGTTTGTTGGTTGTTGTTGGGGGGTATTTTGACAAGCAAGAGATACTTTTACAAAAGATCTTATTGGCATTAAAAAATCCTCAGTGGCATGCTGATCGTTTTGCGTTAATAAAACAGCAAGTAATAAGAGAAAAAAATAATTCTAAGCGCGACTATCCATTTCGGCAGGTTATTTCATATCTCTATTCAATTGTAGAAGGTCGATGGACCTCTGTTGATCAGGCCAAAGCTATGCAGGCAATAGATATGGCTGCCTTACGGGATTTTTCTTCAAGATTGATGTCTAGCTTTGATGCCAAGGTTCTTGTCAGTGGTAATTATCAGGAAGCAAGTGTTAACCGTATTATCAAGCAGTTGGGTTCGATTCAATTCAAGGCAAGTGATATCAAGGCTAAAATAGCAAGACTGCCTAAAAAAGACATTAGTCGCTATATTGAGGTGGATCATAACGATGCGGTATTAATCCAGTATATTCAGGGTGATAACGATAGCTTGAGGGAGAGGGCGTCAATGAGCTTGATCGCTCAGGTAGTTTCTCCCTCTTTTTATAATCAATTGCGAACCCAAAAACAGTTAGGTTATGTTGTTTCTGCATTCCCTTTGCATATTAATCGCGTTCCGGGTATAGGTATGTTGGTTCAATCGCCTGTTGCTTCGGAGCAGGCTCTAGCAGAGGAGTTTGGAGATTTTGCTAAGAGTTTTGCTTCTCAGATGAAACAGTTGTCCAATAAAGAGCTGGAACAGCACAAGTCTGCATTACTAGTCAATTTAGAAAAGTCGCCTGATAATTTATCAGAGCTAAATACTTGGCTATTTAAATCGTTAAGTTTGGGCTATGAGGGATTTGATTTTCGATCACAGTTGGCGGCTGAAATACGGTCGATAACAGTCAGTGATATCCAGCATGCCTACGATAGATTGATCGTTAAACAGCCGCGTCAATTATTGGTCCAAACACAGGATAACAATAAGAAAAATAAGTTGTTAAATGATAATGGGCGGATTGATCATCAGTATCTGTTTCCATACTAGTGGGTGAAAAAGCATTTATGTAGTTAAACTAACTTAAAAATAAATTTTTTAAATCCATTAATAAACAGAGTGTTATAGATCAAAGTTAAAGATATATATTATATAAATTTACAGCTCAAAACTATTCAATTTCATTGATTTTGTAGCCTCACTACATTATGATATGCGGCTTCATTAGGGGGCCAAAGTGTCTTTGTTAAAGGTCGTGAGACCTATTGAGAGCAACCCCCTTAACAACTGAATTTATTAAAATTATTGGTGCCGCATGTCTCAGGATTTAGATCCAACAGAAACCCAAGAATGGTTAGAAGCGTTTGACTCTATTTGTCGAGCTCAAGGAAGCGATAGAGCTTCATATATTTTAAGTCAGTTGCAAGCCCGTGCTACCAATTCTGGTGTTGGCTTGCCGCAGTCAATTACCACAGCTTATTGCAATACTATTCCTGCTAATAAAGAAAAGGTGATGCCCGGCGATCTATTTATGGAGCGTCGTGTTAGATCATTGATTCGCTGGAATGCGCTTGCCATGGTGATGCGGGCTAACAAGCAGAGTGATGGTATTGGTGGTCATATCGCCAGTTTCTCATCTGCTGCAACCCTTTATGATATCGGCTTTAATTACTTCTTTAGAGGATCTGAGGGTGAAAATCTTGGTGATTTAGTTTTCTTCCAAGGCCACAGTGCTCCAGGCATGTATGCTAGGTCTTACCTTGAAGGTAGACTTTCGGAAGATCAGCTCGACAGCTTCCGCCGAGAGGTTGATGGCAAGGGCCTTTCTTCCTACCCACATCCTTGGCTAATGCCAGATTATTGGCAGTTTCCCACAGTGTCTATGGGTCTTGGTCCTATTCAAGCGATTTATCAGGCACACGTTATGCGCTATCTTTCTGCCCGAGGCCTTGTGGCTCGTGGTGATAGAAAGGTATGGGCCTTCTTAGGTGACGGTGAATGTGATGAGCCAGAAAGTTTAGGTGCTATTTCCCTCGCTGGTCGAGAAGAGCTTGAAAATCTTGTGTTTGTAATTAACTGTAACCTTCAGCGTCTCGATGGGCCTGTTCGTGGTAACGGTAAGATTATGCAAGAGTTAGAAGGCGTATTCCGCGGTGCTGGCTGGAATGTGATTAAAGTAGTTTGGGGTCGTCATTGGGATCAGCTACTAGAGAAAGATAAATCTGGCCTATTGATCAAACGTATGAACGAAGTATGCGATGGCGAGCTGCAGAACTATAAGTACAACGGCGGTGCCTATACCCGTGAGCATTTCTTTGGCAAGTACCCAGAATTGCTTGAGTTAGTTAAAGATATGACTGATGACCAAATTATGTCGCTGAATCGTGGTGGTCATGATCCATACAAAGTTTATGCCGCCTATGCTGAAGCCTCGGCAAGTAAAGGTAAGCCAACGGTAATTCTTGCTCAAACAGTGAAGGGTTACGGTTTGGGTGCCGCTGGTGAAGCTGCTAATGATACGCACTCTGTTAAAAAGCTTGATATGGATAGCTTGCGTAAGTTCCGAGATCGTTTCGGCATTCCAATTCCAGATGATCAGCTTGAAACTGTTCCCTATTACAAACCAGCGGCTGATAGCCCTGAGCTTGCTTATATGAAAAGTCGCCGTCAAGAACTTGGCGGACCTCTTCCTGCACGTAAGGCTGATTTCGAACCAATGACCACGCCACCTTTGAGTGCGTTCAAAAAGCAACTTGAAAGTTCTGGTGAGCGTGAAATCTCTACCACTATGGCCTTCGTAAGAGTTTTATCTTCATTGGTTAAAGATAAGAATATTGGCAGCCGTGTGGTGCCAATTGTTCCTGATGAAGCACGAACCTTTGGTATGGAAGGTATGTTCCGTCAGCTGGGTATTTATACCTCTGCCGGTCAGAAATATGTACCTCATGATCATCAACAAATTATGTACTATAAAGAAGATAAAAAGGGTGTGATTCTTGAAGAGGGTATTAACGAAGCGGGTGCTATGTCTGCTTGGTTGGCGCTTGCTACATCCTACAGTACTAACTCATGCCCAATGATCCCATTTTATATCTTCTATTCAATGTTTGGTTTTCAACGTATTGGTGACCTAGCTTGGGCATCTGGTGACAGTCAAGCAAGAGGTTTCTTAATCGGTGCAACTGCTGGTCGGACTACACTTAATGGTGAAGGTCTTCAGCATCAGGATGGTCACAGTCTTATCTTGGCTAATACCATTCCTAACTGTAAGAGTTACGATGCAACCTTTAGTTATGAATTAGCTGTGATCGTTCAAGATGGCGTAAAGCGCATGTTCGAAGATCAAGAAAATTGCTTCTACTACCTAACGACAATGAATGAAAATTATACCCAACCTGCAATGCCTGAAGGCGCAGAAGAGGGCATAGTTAAAGGTATGTATAAATTTGCTGAAGCCGATAAAGGGGATAAAAAAGTAACCCTTATGGGTGCGGGCACTATTTTGAATGAAGTCATTGCTGCTGCAGAAATTCTTAAAGATCAGTTTGATGTGCAATCTGATATCTGGAGTTTAACCAGCGTCAATGAATTGGTTCGAGAAGGTCAGTCAGTTGATCGCTGGAACCTGTTACATCCCACTAAGAAAGCTAAGACAGCGTATATTACAGAGCAGCTAGGCGACTGTACGGCACCTATCATTGCCTCAACAGATTATATGAAAGCCTATTCAGAGCAGATGCGTGCTTATATTGAGCAGCCGTTCTACGTTCTTGGTACTGACGGCTTTGGTCGCAGTGATAGCCGTGCTGCATTGCGCCATTTCTTTGAAGTTGATCGTAATTTTGTGGTAATTTCCGCATTGAAAGCGTTGTCTGACCAGGGTTCAATAAAGGCGTCTGTGGTCGAAAAAGCAATTAAGACATTGGGTATAGATCCAGAAAAACCCAATCCCTTGTATTTGTAAAAGTTGAACCTGTTTTAAACGAATAGAAAGACTATCTATAAAGGATAATTTAAGTGGCAATAGAAATTATAACAATTCCTGATTTAGGCGGCGCAGAGTCGGTAGAAGTGATTGAGCTATGTGCAGCTGTTGGTGAGGCTGTTGAGCAAGAAGAATCTTTGGTTGTTTTAGAGTCTGATAAAGCCTCTATGGATGTTCCTAGTCCAGTTCAAGGCTCGGTGGTTAAATATTTGGTCACTGAAGGCGATACAGTCAAAGTGGGTGATGCGATTGCCGAAGTAGAAACAGCTGAAGCTCAAGTGTCTGCTGAACCTGCTGCTCCAGAGCCGGTTGTTGCTGAAATAGCTGCAGAAGAGCCCGCTATTGAAACGCCTGTGGCTTCTGAGGAGGCGACTACCTCTGAGCAAATTGCCTTAGTTCCCGATATTGGAAGTGACGATAAGGTTGAATTAATTGAGATATCTGTCGCAGTTGGCGATCAGGTAGAAGAGGGTGAAACCCTTGTAGTTCTTGAATCAGACAAGGCTACCATGGATGTTCCATCCACGCTAACGGGCACCGTTAAACAAATTATCGCGAAAGAGGGTGATAAGCTGGGTACGGGCGATCAAGTGGCATTAATCGAAGTTACCAGTGGTGCTTCTGCATCAGCTACGCAGCAAGAACAAGCTGAGCCAACCCCTGTATCTGCGGCAGATAAGCCTGTTGAAGCGGTTAAACCTGTAGCTGTTGCTGCTACTCCAGTGACGGTTACTAACGACTCTGTAGAGACCTATGCAGGACCAGCAGTTCGTTTGCTTGCAAGAGAGCTTGGTGTAGATTTGTCTCAAGTGTCTGGTACGGGGCCAAAAGGCCGCATCCAAAAGGATGATGTTAACAATTTCGTTAAAACTGCCCTTAAATCAGGTGGTAATACAGGTTCAGGTTCAGGTGCGGGTATTCCTCAGGTGCCAGCTGTAGACTTTAGTCAGTTCGGTGAGATTGATACGGTTAAACTGAGTAAAATACAGAAAGTTACCGCAAATAATATGCAGCGTAACTGGTTAAATGTTCCTCATGTTACTCAGTTTGATGACGCTGATATCACTGACTTGGAAGTATTCCGTAAATCACTCAAAGCAGAAGGTGAAAAGCGTGGCATCAAGGTGACGCCGGTTGCTTTCTTGATTAAGGCAGCCGCTGCAGCATTGGCAGCTAACCCAGAATTTAACCGTTCACTTGCGGGTGATGGTGAAAATTATGTTCAAAAACACTATATCAATGTTGGTATGGCCGTAGATACCCCGCGTGGTCTTGTTGTTCCGGTTATTAAAGACGCTGATAAGAAGGGTATCTGGGAGATATCATCCGATGTCATCACCATGGCAACCCTTGCTCGTGATGGTAAATTAAAGCCCAATGATATGCAGGGTGGATGTTTCACAATCTCAAGTCTGGGCGCGATTGGTGGTAACGGTTTCACGCCTATTGTTAATAGTCCTGAAGTTGGCATCCTCGGTGTATCTAAATCGCAAATGAAACCTATTTGGGATGGCTCTGACTTCCAGCCAAGGTTAATGTTGCCGCTAGCTCTGTCTTATGATCACCGTGTAATTAATGGTGGTGATGCAGGTCGATTTATGACTTTCCTAGTTAAGATTCTCAGTGATATTAGGCATATGACTTTATAGGTCTAGTTTTAACGCTATCTTACTAAGATCTTTAAAAGGCCCATTATTTGGGCCTTTTTTGTTATCTAGACACCGTTTTAAAAACATAAATTTACATGATTGAGTTTGTTTTAAGGTATGATACTCGGCTTAGAATTAGACTATATTTTCATGTCACATCATTATTATATTTGGAGAGCAATTGATGATTATTAAACCTCGTGTTCGTGGCTTTATGTGTATAACCACTCACCCAACGGGTTGTGAGGCTAACGTAGTTAATCAAATCAATTACGTTAAATCTCAGCCGGCCATTGAGATGCCTAAGCGCGTATTGGTGATCGGTTCGTCTACGGGCTACGGCCTTGCTGCTCGAATCTCTGCTGCGTTTGGCGGTGGTGCCTCGACACTGGGTATTTTCTTTGAGAAGCCCGGTACAGACAGAAAGCCTGGGACTGCTGGCTGGTATAACAGCGCGGCGTTTCATAAAAAGGCTGAGGAAGAGGGGCTTTATGCCAAAAGTATTAATGGTGATGCATTTTCAAATGAAATAAAGCAAAAGACTATTGATACAATTAAAAAGGACTTAGGTCAGGTAGATCTGTTATTTATAGTCTTGCAGCGCCTCGTCGCCAACATCCAAATACAGGTGAAGTATTTAATTCTACACTTAAGCCTGTAGGCAAAGATGTGACCATGATAGGCGTCAATACGGATAAAGAAGAACTGCAAGAGTTTAGCCTTGAAGCGGCTAATCAGCAGGAAATTGACGATACAGTTGCGGTTATGGGTGGCGAAGACTGGCAGATGTGGACCGATGCTCTACAAGAAGCAGGTGTATTGGCGGAAGGGGCAAAAACCACTGCCTTTACTTATATCGGTGAAAAAATTACTTGGGATCTCTATTGGGATGGCACTATTGGTCAGGCCAAGAAAGATCTTGATAAAAAGGTACTAACAATTCGAGATCAACTTGAATCAACGGGTGGTGATGCGCGGGTTTCCGTTCTTAAAGCGGTTGTGACTCAAGCAAGTTCTGCGATACCTATTATGCCTCTATATTTAGCAATGCTATTTCAAGAGATGAAGAAAACGGGTACTCATGAAGGCTGTATAGAACAGTTGTACCGTTTATTTACTGAATGCTTATATTCCGATTCACCGCGTTTAGATGACGAGGGTCGCTTACGGGTTGATGAATTGGAGCTAGATCCAGCGATTCAAGATGCAGTTACTCAAAGTTGGGCTGCCATTAGTAATGAAACATTGGGCGAGCTAACCGATCTGGACGGCTACAAGCAAGAATTCTTGAATTTATTTGGTTTTGAGATTGAAGGTGTTGATTATGATGCCGATGTTAATCCTGATATGCCCATCTCTCAGATGGTCTGAGGAGTAAAGTAGGGCTTTGCATAATGCTGTCAAATAATACCAAGTTTAAAGTGGACTTTTTCCATCCGCGTTATTGGATGACTTGGTTTTGGCTCGGCTTGTGGAGGCTGGTGACTTTACTACCTTATCCCGCGCTTCTTATTTTGGGTAAGCTATTGGGTTTAATACTATTGCAACTGCCAATAGATCGTAAACATATAGCCTTTACCAATATTCAACTATGCTTTCCCAAGCTTAGCCTTATAGAGCAAAAGAAATTACTCAAGGCTAATTTTCTCAGTATGGGAATTTCCCTAATGGAAGTTGGAATGGCCTGGTGGTGGTCTAAGGAAAGGTTAGATTCTCTGGTAACAGTTGAAGGTGTAGAAAATTTAGAACGTTCCTCAAACCAAGGCATAATACTATTAGGTCTGCATTTTACGACGCTAGAGATTGGCGCTGCAGCTTTGACTGGGGCTATGGAAATCGATGGAATGTATAGACCCCATGCGAATTCTGTTTATGATTTTGTTCAACTGAAAGGACGTATTAGTCACAATGTCCAGGGTTGTAACCTTTTTGCTCGCAATGATGTGCGTGGCACAATGAAGTCATTAAAAAATGGTCGTGTACTATGGTATCTTCCCGATCAGGATTATGGCATTAAGCGGGGAGTTTTCGCGCCTTTTTTTGATATCCAAGCAGCGACTATTTGTGGCACTGCTCGGCTAGCAGAAAAAACTGGGGCATTTGTTGTGCCTGTTATTTTTACTCGGCTTCCAGAGGCTAAAGGGTATAAAGTCACAATTAAGTCAGCCTTGGAGCAATTTCCAACAGGCGATGATCTTATTGACGCAACACAAATTAACAATCTTGCTGAGGAGATTATCCGTTTACAACCTGAACAATATCTTTGGGCGCATCGTCGGTTTAAAACCCGTCCGTCTGGAGAGTCGGATCTTTATGCAAAATTACAGTAGCTATTTGCTAATATAATTAATAGTAAATGTTAGATGATAATTAAATTCAAAGGAACAAAGATGATTACTGGAAGTATTGTTGCTCTTGTGACCCCGATGGACCCAGCGACCTTAGACGTTGACAGGGATGCTTTAGAGCGCCTTGTAGAATGGCATATAGATCAGGGAACTCACGCTTTGGTTGCCGTTGGTACCACGGGGGAGTCGGCAACATTGAGCGTAGACGAGCATAGTCGTGTCATTAAGGCGGTTGTGGACATTTCTAATGGACGTATCCCGGTTATTGCTGGAACTGGTGCTAATTGTACTAGAGAGGCTATAGCGCTTACTAAAGCCGCAAAGAGTGCCGGTGCAGATGCTTGTTTGTTAGTAACCCCTTATTACAACAAGCCAACACAGGAAGGCTTATATCAGCATTACAAAGCTATTGCGGAAGCAGTTGATATAGATCAGATTCTATATAATGTGCCAGGTAGAACGGCTTGTGATATGTTGCCGGAAACTGTACTTCGTTTAAGTGAAATAAAAAATATTGTGGGGATTAAAGAGGCAACCGGTGATTTGGATCGTGCTGCATGGTTAATTGGTCATTCTCCTGAAAATTTTGCTATCTACTCTGGCGATGATCATACGGCACGAAAATTAATGCTTTTGGGTGGTCATGGTGATATTTCTGTTTCGGCTAATGTTGCGCCAAAATTGATGTCACAAATGTGCGAGGCAGCATTGAATGGTAACGCTGATCTGGCATTAACTATTGATCAACAACTGCTACCTATACATGATGCGATGTTTGTGGAGTCTAATCCGATTCCAGTTAAATGGGCAGTCAGTCAGCAGGGTTTGATAAGTAACGCAATTAGGTTGCCGCTAACGCAACTATCTGAGACTCATCAGGTCCAAGTATTAAATTCACTTAAAGCTGCATCGCTAGTTTAAAAAAATAACGATAATGGGCAGTAGGATTGGATAATATGAAACGTATTTCGCAACTTTTTGTAGTAGTCTGCATAATAACCAGTGGTTGTAGTTGGCTTGGTGTTGAAGATCGCAGTGATGATTACCTTTTCGCTAAAGAGACACAGGTAATCGTATTGCCAGAAAAATTAAGCCCCTCCAGACTTGGACAAATATATCCAATACCTCAACTTTCTGATGGTGCTATACAGCAAAGCTCGTCTGAAGTACCAAGGCCTCAGCCTATTTCGGTTAATACCTTTGAACAGTTAGTAAAAATTCAAAAAATAGATGAAAAACGATGGATTCTTATTAATAACACACCCAGTGAGCTATGGCCTAGAGTTCGTAATATTTTAAACAAAAATGGCATACCCTCGATTAAAGCTGATGGTTCAGAAGGCGTTATTGAGACTTCTTGGCTAAGTTATAATTCAGATCAAGAGAATGAGCACAGGTTTCGTTTAATAATTTCACCTGGAGTGCAGTTAAGCAGTACGGAAATAACGGTTCTTCATCAGTTTAAACCAAAAGGTGAAAATTCAGTATCTACCTGGCCTAAATTATCCGATACAGATAACAAAGAAAAAGATATGGTTTCTTTTCTGGCTAATGAGCTAGTTGCTCAGCCTGACTATGCCTCTGTTTCATTGCTGGCTCAAGATATAGGTGGTGTGTCTAAAGTTGATGTAATCAATCCCGAAGTAGCTGAGCCTTTTATTTTGGTAAAGCTTCCCTTTGACCGTTCTTGGGCATCTATCAATTACTCAGCTTCACGTGGAGGTTTTAGCCTTATTGATAAAGATCGCAGTAAAGGATTACTTCTAGTGAACTACTCAGATGAAATGCTGGAAGAAAAATCATCCGGTATTGCAAGTTGGTTTGGCTCTGAATCAACGGATGATATTTTACAGGCTAATTACCGTATTTTGGTGAAAGTGGTTGAGGACAATGTCGAAATACGTGTTGTAACTTTAGAGGGCGACAGCCTTGATAAGGAGCTGGCTCTTAAGCTGCTTAATATAGTTAGAAGCAATATGTCCTAAAGGAGTTAATTTGGGTGCGTTTTGCCTCTCTTGGAAGTGGTAGTAAGGGTAATGCTACTTTGATTGAATCTCAAAATACCTGTTTAATGGTTGACTGTGGGTTTTCTATAAAAGACAGTATTAGACGCCTTGAGCGTTTAGAAAAAAAACCTGAACAACTCAATGCTATTTTAGTAACACACGAACACAGTGATCACTGGAAGGGTGTTTTACCCTTGGCTGCCCGCTATTCGATTGATGTATTTGTTACTGCTGGTTGCCTTCGCGCTACAGGGGTTAATCTAGGTGACTATACTGGCCTAAATCTTATAGATAGCCATAGACCTTTTGATATTGGTAGTATCAGTATTAAACCGATACCAGTGCCGCATGACGCCAAAGAACCTGTTCAATATATACTGTCTGATACAGTCAACCGTTTAGGCATATTAACCGATGTTGGCACTATAACCCCCTATATCGAACAGCAGTATAGTGGTTGTGATGGATTACTTATTGAAGCTAATCATGACCTGCAATTGTTACATGCAGGTAGTTATCCCAGATTTCTTAAAGATCGTGTTAGTAGTCGGTGGGGGCATCTGAATAATAATCAAACAGCAGCATTAATAAGCGTGATCGATCAGAGTTGTATTAAGCAGTTAGTTATTGGACATATTAGCCAAAGTAATAACAATAAAAAAATTGTAAAAGAGGCAATTGATAGGGTTTATCAGGGTTCTGCAGAAGTAATTTACGCAGATCAGGATGAAGGGTTTGACTGGTTGTATTTAAGTAAGATATAGTCCGTTGTCCTTTTACTTTTTGCTGTGGTTCGGCAAAAGAATTACTACTTAATTTCTAATTATATTGATTTTTTTCCACAGATAGACCTTTTTCTTAAAATAACACTTCACCTATCAGTTGCAAGTCATTGATATTTGCTATCAAAATTTATAACCTATTGATTTATAAGCTATTTTTATACTGTACAAAAATTAACCAATCTGTACATATCCCGTGGTTTTTCTAGGGTAAATGTAGTTGCTCAGCTAGTATTCCACAAAGTTATCCACAGCTTCTGTGGACAAATTAGTGCCTCATATTAGTGATATCTATTATTCGCAGTCGATTCATTTAAAATAATGACGCTATTACTAATCATACTGAATCTGTAAGGCTGAGTTTGGCTGTTTTTAGTTGAATTATTTGCTTGTTAAAAATGTCTATTAACGCATTATCAAGGATAAATTATATTTATTCTTTGATGTATTTATTGTTTATACATTTATCCTTTATGATCCACAGACTTATGTATATATGTTTAAATATACCAATGTCTAAAATTATCATTACTTATTCTGATTCATGCCTTAAGCAGGCAGCAGAGCGTATTTCTAAGCAAATGGATATACCATCAATTGATGCGAGAACTCCACAATTAATCAACGCTGTTGAAGCTGACTATTCCTTACAGTTGTCATCCAATGGATTGAGTTTTGTTTCTAGTAAAAATAATCATGGAGCCATTCGCTGTGATTTTGTTTCTGGCAGTCATCGCCATCGAAGAAATCATGGCGGCGGTAATGGTCAAATGATTGCTAAAGCAGTGGGTGTATCAGGCAAATTTTATCCTAATGTACTGGATCTAACTGCTGGCCTAGGTTCTGACGGCTTTGTGCTTGCAAGTTTGGGCTGTAATCTTAGGCTGTTAGAGCGCAATCCTATTGTTTATCAATTACTAAACCATGGGCTTGAGAAGGCTAGAGAAGCGGGGTTAGAGGATATTGAACTTGCTGAAATTATTGAACGCATGAGATTAATCCAAACAAATAGCGTAGATTATTTAAATACAGTATCTGAGGATAACTTTCCGGACGTTATCTATATAGACCCAATGTTTCCACCAAGAAAAAAATCAGCTCAGGTTAAAAAGGAAATGCAGGCATTGCATCAGATTGTAGGTGCTGATGAGGATGCGTCAGAGGTTCTAGAAAAGGCACTGAATAAAGCTATTTATAGAGTCGTAGTTAAAAGACCTTATCACTCGGATTATTTAGGGATGATAAAGCCGAGTTATTCCCTCGAGGGAAAATCAACCCGTTATGATATTTTTGCCAAGCAAAAAATACCCAAGTAACAGCGTTAAATAGATAGGTGTTTTAGAAGCGCCTGGTATATATCAGTAAGCTTATTTAAGTCATCTACAGAAACAGATTCATCAATTTGATGAATGGTAGCGTTCACTGGACCAAGCTCAACTACCTGAGTGCCCATAGGTGCGATAAATCGACCATCAGAAGTGCCGCCAGCTGTTGAAAGCTCGGTATCCATTGCGGTTACTTCTTTGACCGCTTTAACTGCCGCGTTAACCAGTTCACCTTCAGCCGTTAGAAAAGGTTGTCCGCTTAGATGCCAATTCATTTCATAGTTAAGCTGATGTTTGTCCAGTATTTGAGTTGTTCGCTGTCTGAGCTGTTGATCGGTTACTTCGGTTGAGAAACGAAAATTGAATATTACTTCTAGCTCTCCAGGGATAACATTGGTAGCGCCAGTGCCAGCGTTTATATTTGAAATCTGAAAACTTGTGGCGGGGAAGAAATCATTGCCTTGGTCCCATTCATGCTCTGCGAGTTCCGCTAGGGCAGATGCGGCACTGTGTATTGGGTTGCTAGCTAGTTGTGGATAGGCAACATGTCCCTGTTTCCCGATAATCCGCATAGTGCAACCTAGAGAGCCACGGCGGCCATTCTTGATAGTATCACCACATTGCTTGCTACTGGATGGTTCACCAACTAGGCAGAATTCAGGGATAAGTTGTTGTTGATCTAACCATTCGACCACTTTAACCGTACCGTTTGCTGCTATACCTTCTTCATCACTTGTGATCAAAAATGCAATACGACCTTTATGATTAGGGTTTTTTGCAACAAATTGTTCAACAGCGACCACCATAGCGGCAAGTGAACCCTTCATATCTGCCGCGCCACGGCCATAGAGTTGTCCGTTTTTAACGGTGGGTTCAAACGGTGGTGTCTGCCAACTGCTTTCTGGGCCAGAGGGAACCACATCGGTGTGACCTGCAAAGCAGAGAATAGGGCCAGAATTGCCCCGTATAGCCCAAAAGTTATCAACATCGTCAAACCGAAGATGCTGTATTTCAAAACCAATAGCAGCCAGCCTATCAGTCATAAGCTTCTGGCAGCCTGCATCGTCTGGCGTTACTGACGCACGAGAAATAAGCTGTTTGGTTAAAGAAATTGTTGGACTGTCATTGGACATAATAGAAACCTTTGGATGCCAGTGGCTTATTGTAGAGTTGATTTAACCTGTAGGCTATATAGTTTTTATATTGATTCACTTTAAAACTTGATCTTTAGCGGCATTGATTTTAGCGGCTAAATAGTTACTACCACCTCGATCAGGATGTATTCGTTGCATCAGTCTTTTGTGCGCTTTTACCACCTCATCTTTTGAGGCGGTAGAGGGTAATCCAAGTATATCGTAGGCCTCGTCGTTTGAAAGACCATTAAAACTGCTGGGTTTGAATTGATCATCAGCTTTTTCGTTCGACGAGCCACTGCGAATTAAATAGGCCTGTAGAAGTACATATGACTCTTTATCGGAAACTTTGTATTGCTGTAACAGGTCTTTTAATTGATCTTGAGTGAGTTCATTTAGCGGTTTTCCAGCATAATCACCTGAAATAATTTCACCATCAATCTTTCCGCTGGCAAAGTTGATACTGACAATCAGAAATTGAGTTTTAAACTGAGAGGGCGTTGTTTTATATCGGCTAAACAATCTTAGTAAAGGACGGGCTCGCATCCCCCAGACTAAAAGGGTACGCAAGGCTGGAACCAGAGCTGCAATCCCTGCTCCCAACCAATGCATTCGGCCGGAAATAACCATATAGACGGCAAGCATTAAGATAAGCCAAAAACCACTTTTCCATAGAAATGGCTTTCGTTTAGCATCATCTAAATTTTTTTGATAAGACCACCAGTACCAGAGGCCAGCAATAACGGCTATTAAAAGTAAAAGCTTTGGCATAGGGTAGACTTATTCCTTATCGGTTTTTTAAAACCTCACGAAGTTTATCTGCCATTTCAACCAGTGATTTCTCAGTTGTCTCCCAATCAATACAGGCATCTGTAACTGATACGCCATATTCCATATCATCAGGGTTAGAGGATAGCTTTTGATTGCCCGCGTTAATGTGGCTTTCTAGCATAACGCCAATGATGGATTTATTGCCCTCTAAAATCTGGTTGCTCACGTTATCTAAAACCAAGGGTTGAAGATTATGGTCTTTATTAGAATTCGCATGACTACAGTCAACCATAATATTAGGCTTGATATTGGCAGCATTTAGTTCCTGCTCGCAAATTGAGACGCTAACGGAGTCATAGTTTGGCTTGCCATTGCCGCCACGAAGCACAACATGAGCATTTGGGTTTCCACGAGTAGTCACTATCGACACCTTACCATCCGAATTGATACCTAAAAATCTATGGGGATTAGCGACTGACTGCAATGCATTAATAGCGACTGTTAATCCGCCATCAGTACCATTTTTAAAGCCAATTGACGATGAAAGACCAGAGGCCATTTCACGGTGTGTTTGTGATTCAGTAGTACGGGCACCAATCGCGGACCAAGCAATAAGGTCTTGCATGTATTGCGGAGAAATAGGATCTAGAGCCTCTGTTGCTGTAGGAAGTCCTATTTCTAGGATGTCTCGCAACAGTTTACGACCAATATGCAAGCCATCAGTTATTTTAAATGAGTCATTCATATAGGGGTCGTTAATTAACCCTTTCCAGCCTACGGTCGTTCTGGGCTTTTCAAAATAAACACGCATAACAATAAATAATGTATCACTAACTTTTTCAGCCAGTTTTTTTAATCGCAATGCATAGTCGTTTGCTGCGTCTAGATCATGAATAGAGCAGGGACCTACCACCACCAAAACGCGATGATCTTTACCTGCAAGAATATCTTCAATAACTTGACGACCTTCTGCGACAGTTTTACGTGCTTTGTCGGTAAGAGGTATCTCACGCTTTAATTCCGCTGGCGTGATAAGAATCTCTGGCGCTTCGATATTAATATTCTCAACTGCTTGAGTGTCCATTTTTATTTCCTAATTATTTATTTGTTGCCCCAATATTTATATTGTACTTGAAATTCAACGAAGGGAAAGATTAATTCCCTGTAAGTTCAATGAATACGGCTGTTTGAGGAAAATAGAGCGCACAGCGCACCCTTTTAGACTCAAGCTTTTGATAAAGATTTGCATAATGATTTAGCTGAGGACTATAGGTTGCAATTTGACGCTGGGAAAAATTGTGTTCAGATTCATTGTCCATTGGTGCTGAATATTTATAATCAATAATCCAGCGTTCATCGTTGTCGATAAAGGTTCTATCGATGACTGAAGTTTTGATCGTTTGGCTGACATTGTCAAAATAAGAGAGTTCCTGCTCGCAGTGGTTATCCTTATGAGGTTTAAGTATCCATTGGCCTCGACTATCGTTCAGCATAGTTTCTAAAGAGTTTCTTAATCCAGATATTTCATTCGCAGTGGCCAACACACCAAGCTGTTTAAGAGTAGAATTCCACCCTTGCTCAAGTTTACTTCGTCTTTCATTTGGCCAACGTTCGATGCCGTCAGAAGCAATTTGCTTGAGTGTTCTATGCAACGCAGTACCTAGATGACGCGCTCTATAATCAAGAGAATCACTTTTGGTGGTATTTGTAGGTTGATGATTAACGCCTAGAGTCATCATATCTTTAGGCATGGTGACGGCGTTAAATTCAATTGGTAATCTACGATAAAAATTTTCTGTGGGTTGGTCTTCACTATTTGCAGTATTCCCTCCATCGTCATCGCACAGCGTAGTGACCTGAAAACCCGGCTGATCGATAAGATCTTTCAGTGAAGGCCAAATACAGGCTAGAAGACAAGTTTTAGAGGGGGTTTGCCAGCTATTTTTACTTTCTTTGAGCTTACCGAAAAGATGTAATTTTCGAACCGCTCTGGTTGCAGCTACATAGAGTACTCTGGCATTTTCCAGAATGGTTTTAGAGGATTGTTCATGTTTTAGATAACTGTATATGGGGTCACTGTCTTCATCGTAAGGCCCCAAAGCCGCCAATAGAAGAGATGAATGATTTTGATCATCTACCTGTTCTTGCCATTGTAGAAGGGGATTATCATTGGGCTTAGGGCTCTTGCTTAATCCTGGCAATATAACATGGTCAAACTCTAGGCCTTTCGCTTTGTGAATAGTCATTATTTGAATAGGTTTGGACTGCTGACTGGCAGAGTTAGTCATCGGCTGTGCATATAAATTATCTACTGCATGGCTAAATTCATTCCAATCTTTAAGCGTTCCTGCTTCCTGCCAAGATTCCAGTAAATCCAAATAGCTGCGTATATCATGAATATCCCGCTGATAAATAAGTGTCGATGGCCCGCCGAGTTGAACCCAAAGCTGTTCAATTAGATTGCGTAAATTATCGGTATCTCGATTATCCCAAGCATGACAGAATAGGGGTGAGACACGATTTAATATCTGACTTCCTTGATCGCTTAATTGATGGAATTGTTCAGGTTTCTGTTGCCATTCTTTTAGTCTTTGTAAAATACAATTAGGCTGCGCTCCTATACTTTGTTGTGCATTGGTCAATATAACTAGGTCTTTCAGGCTAAGCCCACAAAAAGGTGCTCGCAACACAGCTAGCCAAGCTATCCTATCTGCGGGAGATAATATAGCTCGAGTAATAGACATTAAATCTATCACGGGAATTCGGTCAGCCAGTGGGTCTATATCTATGGCTTCCCAGTTTAATTTTGCCTCTATTAGTGCTGGAACAATGTGTTTTAGATGACCGCGATTGCGCACCAAAATCGCTGTTGATTCATTCGGTGTTTGTCGGTTAATTTTGTGGCAAAGTTTGGCAATATGATCTGCTTCAGCACGGTTATAATCGTTAGTCTCTTTGCTGTTATAGCCATGAAAACAAACTGCCTGCGATGCTTCTGCTGATTTGACCGATGTAGAGTGATTATAGGGAACTGCACCGCGATTAATATTAGCTGTGGCAGGAAACGCCCCTAGAAAATTGTCATTGACCCAATCGACAATTCCTTTTTTTGAACGAAAATTACTGCTTAGGGATAATGAATGACATTGTACTGGGCCAATAGGATAGCGTTGAGCATTAATAAATAACCCAACACGGGCATCCCTAAAGCTATAAAGCGATTGCATAGCATCACCCACCAAAAATAGGGTTCGACCATCATCGGGCTCCCAGCCAGCGACAAGATATTCAAGAAGGCGCATTTGCGAGCCAGAAGTATCTTGAAATTCATCCACTAGAATGTGTTTTAGCTGATAATCTAATTTTAAAGTAATATCAGAGATAGCCTCAGTCTGTAGATCAGGTGCTAAGGCATCTAATGCGGCCATTGTTATTTCAGAGTAATCCGATTGTCCCTGTTGCTGGAATACCGTTTTTAAAATTGCGGCTAACTGAGGTAACAATAAGCCTAGTGCGGTTAACATCTGTTGTTGCTCTTGGCTTATTTGTGACTCTGGTAGATGCATCACATCTGCTACCAGCGATTGTAGTAATTTATCGTCACTGTAATCAGCCAGTAATTTCAGCATACGACCTTTAGTATCTTTATCTTCTTTTGGAAAGCCTTCGCGAACAGTGACGGTTTTACGCGGAGAGAAGTCTTTATCTTTTTTAACCAATAGACGTAGAATATTTTTCCACTGCGTTAAACCCTGTTGATTTAGGTCTGGGTAGCCAACAATCCCTTTTAGGCTATGTAACTCGGCATTGCCCTTGGGTGCGTTATTGCCGGCGTAGTCGGCGAGCTCAATTAGGTCTCCTGCTAAAGGAAATATTTGTTGCTCTATTCGCTCAAGGGTATCGATTATTAATTGTTCAATAACGACTTGAAAATAGTTACTGTTATCAGCGGCAGTAAAAATATGGGGTAACCATTGGTCGCGTTTACCAAGCATATCGGCAAAAAGCTTTTCACAGCGAGAAAGGTCGTTACCCATGTGGTTGACTACAGTCGCTAGTGCCTTACTGGTAGGATTGTTTGCTTCAACTTGTTTAAGTAGTTCACGTGCAGCTGTGTGATAAAGTGCCTGTGGAAAATCAGACTGTTCTGGCAATCCTCCGTTACCATTATCAAACATAAACTGTTTGGCAATATAGTGACAAAAACTATCAATTGTCTTTATCCGTAATCGGTAGGGTATATCTAAAAGATGCCATTCGAGTTGTTTATTTCTCGATAGTGCTTCAGAAGCAAGATCCCATATTTCAGCTTCAAAGTTATCTTCAGGTCTTGGATTTTCACTGGCAAATAGTAAGGCACTGTGGATACGGTGGCGCATTTCTGCCGCAGCTTTACGGGTAAATGTAATGCAGAGAATTTCTTCGGGATTATCTACTGTGGTTAATAGTTTTAGTAATCGCTGAGTGATTAAGCCTGTCTTGCCGGAACCTGCAGGCGCAGAAACAATATAACTACAAGTTGGGTCAATTGCCTGTTGCCGAGCTTTGGCATCACTGAGTTCAACGCTATTCGCTTTATTCTGTTGCATATTTACCCTTTTTAGCCTCAATCAGTCGCTTAATATCCGGTTGTTCATTCCAGCGATTAAAAGGTAATAGATCGGCCTGATAATTAAATTCAGTGGTATTAAAACTGTGTAAAAGCGCTTTTCCTTCTATAAACTCATGGGCCAGATTATTGATGGACTGTTGCCATTCCTGAAGCTGCATCTGCCAGTTTTCTGCAGGTTTAATACCATCTATCATAAGATCCTTTGAGATGCCGAGAAATTTCTGCTCATTACCTTTTAATGAAGCAAAAGCACAGCCTGTTGGCTGTGGGTTAGATGCAAGAATATAGAGAGGAAGCTGGGGATCCTTGGGTCTATCACCAAGCCAAACATTAGCTTTCACCGACCCTGTCTTATAATCAATCACCAGCGTTTCGCCACCGACAGTATCTAAGCGATCCATTATTAATGAAATATTTAATTCACCCAATGAAAGTTGCTTTTTCTGCTCGGTTTCTTTTACTTCAAAAGGTTGTCGTTGTCGTTCAATTTCTAACCACTGACTGATTATTTTACTTAGGCGCTGTTTTTCTAGCTGTTTAAAATTTTCACCCAAAAGAATAGATTTATCTGTTGCTTGCTCAGTCAGTACATCATCAATAGTGGACGATAATTGCTCATTAAGTTGCTTTTCAGATAATGCACAAAAAATATCCGAGCTCTTCCAGCTATTCCAAAGCCGATAGAGAATTTCATGCACAATGCTGCCGCGGTCCATAGCCTCGAGCCCCAGGGTGGGCTGTTCAAATGATTTCGCCCACAAACGATGAATGGCAAAGGCGTTAAAAGGGCAGGTAGATTGATTTCTAAGGATAGAACTCCCGCCACGAATAGGCTCTATTTTAGCGCTATAGGGGTGACCAGGGTCTTCGACTATGTCACATTGATAGGGTTGCTCTAGCCAGGAAGGTAAACTTAAAGCACCAACTTTTGAAAATACATCCTGCTGATTATAATTTTTGATTAAGGGGCTCTGCTCTAAGGGTGTTTTACCATCAGTTATAGGGTAACTAAGAAAAAGCTGTTTGCTATTAATAGCAAAACCCGACAAAAGATTTTGAGCAATTTTAAGCTCTTTTTCTGGGACACTAAAAGGCATTTTGTGAGCGCGCTGAAAGCTTGCAGATAGTACTGGATCCATTGATCCTGAAGCGGGAAAGTTACCGTTATGTATGCCGGTGACCCAAAGCTGGTCAAACTGAAGACCCGCAGCCTCAAGAAGCCCTAAAACCTGTAATGGGGCATCGCCGGTTTGGGGATGAAATAAATGCTCGTTAGCTAACTTCTGTAAATATCCAAGTGCTCTAGAGCGATTTATTTCGACGCCTAGATTATCTAATTCAGTAAAAAAACCTAATAATTTTTCCCAATACTGAATCTGTTGATACTGAAGACTGTTGGGTTGTTGTATTCCAGGCCAGCCAAGTTGCTTTATAAATTGATTATAAAATTCAGCCCATTGTGAAAAAGTTTTTTTGTTTGATGCCGTTTGACGAATAGTTTGCTGAATATCATAAAGCGGCTGTAGCTGTGGCTGAATACTATCTGGGTTATCTAATTTAGCCTGTTGTCCTCTCACTATTTGGATAAATTTGTCCATACTCATTTCATGCTTCTTAGTGTTGCGTATGGCCAGTTCGCAATCGACCCGAAATTGAATAGGTAGATGAGAAAAATGAGAATAGACTGAGTTTAAAACGCCTAACCAGTGTTGCTGTGGCAACTGATATTCCGTCATTGCCAGAAGGGCAAGTGCTGACTGCAGTAGTGGGGTTTCTGCCAATTTAACCCCAGCAGAAATATTAACTGCTGTGGAGCAATTATTGTCGGCTAGGACCTCATTAATAACTCGAGCAATTTCTAATACTCTATTGTTGAGATCCGGTATAACTAGGCCAATACGCTGATTAGGGTCTTTGAGAAGCTGTTTTGCAGCCCATTTAGCTGCCGCTTTAAGTTCTGTTGCTGGATCTGCGCACTCAAATTTGGTGACAGTGGCGGATTTACCTATAGCTTCAATGGTCTGAATATCTTGGCTGGCAGCCTCTAAAACCCATTGCTGAAGTGGTGGAATAGACTGAAACCCATAAAGATATATTGTATTTTCAGCTGTTAAGGCTTGTTGTAAAAAGCCCTGACCAACCATTTGCCACGCTGATGCAGGTGTAACAAGCTTATTTTCATCTAAAACTTTTTGATAGGTTTTAGCCCAATGTTTAAATTTATAAATGGCTGTGCTTTGATCATCAAGGCTATCTATGGATAAATTCCATCTCAGCAAAAGTTCAAAACAGTCATTAGCCATAGTTGCAAAGCTTTGATCCAAAGAATCATCATGCTTGCTTATGGTCTGTTCCCAATAAAACAGATTTTGCAATCGACCAATTTGGGCATAGCCATCGACTAGGCTGTGAGTTTGATCTTGAAGTTCATTCCAGCAAAAGTTAAGCCAATGCTCCAGTGACATAACTCTAGGAGCCTTCCAAACCTGAGCTTTGTGGTTAATAGACTTACCCCAAGCCTGATGTATCTGGGCAGCAAGACGCTGATTAGCCGTCAAAATCAGCTGATTTTTTTCAATCGCATCGCGAAATGGGGCAATATTTATTAATGGAGGTAACATCGGCTTAATATTAGACTTATTTAAATTCAGATTTAAACGCTATAATCTCAGAACCTTAAAGTAAATAACAGCTAACTGGATAAAATTAGCCAATGGAACCTACTATTTTTACAAGTACAGCTATACTAATCACTGTTGCGAGCATAACAGCACTCATAATTGGTGTGGTGTTTGGTCGCATCCTAGGGCGACATCAATTATCAGATGAAATTTCTCAGCTCAATGCCCAGAAGCTTGTACTTGAAGAAAAACTATCCAGCCAACAATCAAACTTTGAAACACAGCTTAAGCTTGTTCAGGATGCAAAGCTCAGCCTCAGTCAAGAATTTGAAAATCTCGCCAATCGAATCTTTGAGGATAAACAAACTAAGTTTTCCGAGCAGAGCAAACAGGCATTGGAAACCTCACTGAGTCCATTAAGGCGAGATCTTGGGGATTTTCGCAAACAGGTATCCACAGCTTATGATAAAGAGAATGCCGATCGTAACCGTTTAGCGGGCCAAATTGGTGAACTGCAAAAGCAAACCATGCAAATATCAGCAGATGCTGTCAGTCTTGCCAATGCACTTAAAGGAGATAATAAGCAGCAGGGTAATTGGGGTGAGTTTGTTCTTGAAAAATTACTTGAAGATTCTGGCTTATCTAAGGGGCGAGAATATGAAACTCAGGTTGCCCTAAAAGATGAAGACGGCAAACGACGCAATCCCGATGTGATTATCCATCTGCCAGAGGGGAGGGATATCATTATTGATGCAAAGGTTAGCCTGATTGATTATGAGCGCTATTTTCATGCTGAAGAGGGTGAAAAGCGTCATCAAAGCCTTAATCAGCATCTCAATTCATTACGCACTCACATTAAAGGCCTGAGCGTTAAAAATTACGAAAAACTGGAAAATGTTAACAGCCTAGACTTTGTTTTAATTTTTATTCCTGTCGAATCAGCGTTTATGCTGGCTTTGGACAATGACCCAGATATTATGCGCGAAGCCTATGATAGGGGTATTATTTTAGTAAGCCCAAGCACATTGATGGTGACCTTAAGGACCATAAAAAATCTTTGGCGTTATGCCGATCAAAATATCAATGCCCAGCAGATAGCTGAAAAAGCCGGTGCGCTGTATGACCTTTTTGTACTTCATGTAGAAGCCTTAGAAGATATTGGCAAGCATATTGATAAGAGTAAAGATGCCTATGAAACCGCCTTTAAGCGCCTATCGACAGGGCGGGGCAACCTAGTTAAACGCAGTGAAGAGTTAAAAACATTGGGGGCTAAAACCAAGAAAGCACTGGCGGATAAACTATTACCCCCCCAGTGATGCGTAATTAACCTATTCAATACTAAGGGTCTGCTGTGTCTAGTTTCCAATTAATGCTTTCGGTAGGTGGTGTGATTACCCTTATCCTTTCTATCTACGCCTGTATTCTTGCTTTTAAGTTAAGCAGCAAAGCAAAGCGAAGATCACAGCCTTTACACTATGAGCCAGCATCTAAATCTCAATTAGATGCACAGAATTCTATCAGAGTCATAGCTCAAGCATTATTGCAAAATGATCTAACGCCGACAGAGGCTGCTATGCGTATTGGGTTTTTAGCCCAGCAGTTTAAGCCCTCAGATCATCAGGCTAACCCCCTACAAACTTTTCACTCACTGGCAATGGAAACCTCTCATTTGCCAATTTTAGATGATTGGAAGGCGCTTTCTTCAGCGGATAAATCTCGATTAGAAAAAGAGCGTTTATCTATAGAGCAGAAGCATTCTGAGGCTATAGATCTAGCCGCCCGCAAACTGGCTAATAACCGTTAAATTCTTTCTAGGTAAACCCCAGATTCAATATGATGAGTCCATGGAAATTGGTCGAATAGTGCAGCTTTTACTACTCTATGGGTCTTGGTGATTTGCTTTAAGTTTTCCGCAAGGGTTTGAGGGTTGCAGGAAATGTAAAGAATATGATCCATTTCAGTGACTAATTTTTCAGTGCCTGAATCCAAGCCCGCTCGCGGTGGATCGACAAAAATAGTAGAAAAGTTAAAGCTATCTAGATCGACATCCGCCAGCCTTCTAAAGGCTCTTTCTCTATTTAACGCCTGAGTAAATTCTTCGCTTGAAAGTCTTGCTATAGTGACATTATCAACATTGTTGGCGGCAAAATTGGCGGTTGCAGAATTAACCGAAACCTTTGATATTTCAGTCGCTAACACCTTGTCAAAATGCTGCGCCAAAACAGCGGTAAAATTACCATTACCACAATAGAGCTCAACCAAATCTGCACTGCTGCCAGATAGGCAGTTACTGGCCCATGTCAGCATTTTCTGATTTACCTGAGCATTGGGTTGGGTAAAGCTCGCTTCTACCTGCTGATAACTGTATTCCCTGTTATTAACCAGCAGTTTTTCCGTGACAAAATCATCTGTTAAAACCACTTTTTGCTTACGGCTTCTACCAATCACTTTTACCTTAAATTGTGTTTGTAATTCATGAGCTGTTTTTTGCCATTGCTCATCTAAGGGGCGATGATAAATAAGCGTAATCAGTGCTTCATTAGTGGTGGTGGTTAAATACTCCATACTAAACAGTTTACGACTTAGGGTATCACTGGCATTAACTGCCGCCATTATTTTTGGCATTAATTGATTGATTAGAGTTGAGCCAATAGGGAAGTCTTGGATCATATAGGGGCGCTTTTCACCCGGTTTATTCATCGCATAATGCGCCTGACCCTGTTCGTGCCATACGCGAAATTCAGCCCGCATACGAAAGCCATAGGGCTCTGAATGATGTATGTCTATTTCTGGCAGGGTAATACCAGCATCAGCCATAAGGCATTTATAGTGACTCACCTTGTCACTTAGCTGTTGTTGGTAGCCTGTTGAGCTCTGTAGATTATCTTGATTCATTGATTGGTATACAGTTGTTGAGTATTTGCAGCCATAATAAAATCATTGATATGAAGGCCCTTTAGGTTATGCGACCACCAGCTCACTGAAACCTTACCCCATTCAATCAATAGAGCAGGGTGATGATCCACCTGTTCTGCTAGGTTTGTAATAGCTTGAGCAAAGCTCATGGCAGAAACAAAATCATCACATTGATAGATACAAAAAAGTCGATCTACAGCCTCGTTTTGAACAATTTTCCAGTGGTTAATTTGTGCCAATAAATCAGCGTATTGGTCTTTAGAAACCAAGGTTTGATGGTCGGGTAAATCATTAAGGTTGTAATCGATTAAGTTCATTTATAGACAGTTCTTTGGCTTGGGTAAACCTGCTAATTTTGCGGCTATTTTAGCAGGGCTGCCAGGGAATAATTTATTTAAATACAGGCTGCGACCCTTATCCATGTCTAAGCTGGCAGCAACCATCTTACACAGGGGCCTCATTGATGGAGAAAAGCCGTAATCTGCATAAAAATTACGCGCAACAATTAATATCTCTAAGTGTTCTTTTGTCAGTGTAAAACCGTCCTCAAGACCTAACTTGATCGCTAAGTCTTTTGACCAATCAGGTAAGTCATTAAGGTAATCGGTTTGTTGAGTCATTGGTTTTGAACCATTTATCGCTTAAACATTAAAAAGCCCTACAGTATGCAGGGCTTTGCGCTAAGGCTAAAGTTTTTATTAGTCGTCACTCATAACGCCAAAAATGTGTAAAAGACTAACAAAAAGATTGTAGATCATCACAAATAGCGTCACGGTTGCAGAAATATAGTTTCTTTCCCCGCCATGAATAATGGCACTGGTTTGCCACATAATAAGACCGGTAGAAAGAAAAGCGAAAACAGAGCTAACAGTAATTGCTAGTGCAGGAATTTGTAAGAAAACATTAGCAATTCCGGCAGCAAAGGCCACTAAGATACCAGTCATCAGAAAGCCGGTCATAAAATTGAGGTTCTTTCTGGTGGTTAAAACATAGGCCGAAGCCGCAAAAAATATCAGAGCAGTAGAGCCCAGCGCCAGTATAATTGGGCCTGAGCCAACTGCCGCCAGATACATGCTGATGATAGGTCCAAGGGTAAATCCCATCCATCCTGTTAGGGCGAATACCCAAGCAATACCAGAGGCATTATTCTTATTTTTCTCCACCATCCACAGACAGCCGATATAGGGGAGAAGGGTCCACAGCCCAAAGTAGGGTGCATTGATTGCCATTGAGATTCCCGCCATTAGCGCACTAAAGCCAAGGGTAACCGCCAATAGCATATAGGTACTGCGAAGAACTTTGGCAACCGCTGGGTCGAACGCAGTAACTTCAATACCTGATGAAGTTGTAGCAGCCCTGTATTTATCTGGATTTATGTCCATAGTAAAGATCCTGATGTTTGAAATGAATACTATTGTTAATAATACCCCAAAAGCCCAAGTTTTCCAGTCTTTTAGAGACTATTATTAGTATTAGCAGGGTAACAGTTACGGGGTTATGGTCCTATGAAAAAATTGCATCTCGCACTAGCGGTAAATTGTCTTGAGGTATCAGTTGCTGAATACAGCACGCTATTGGGTAGTCAACCTATAGCAATTGCCAAAAATCGCTATGCCCTATGGCGCACTAGTGAGATCAATCTGTCCATTACTGAACAACCAGATAAAGCGGGAACTGTGCGTCATTTGGGTTTTGAAGATTCTGAAGCCTCACAAATAGCTTCACAATACGATAGCAACGGTTTTGAGTGGGAATATTTTACTGCCGAGCAACAGCGCCAAGAGATACTGCGATATTATCCAGATGCAGACTATCCAGAGAGCAAACTGTAATTTGCTGTTATAGACTATCTACCGCAAAGCTCTCAAGCGTAAAGCCGTCTTTATTCCAGATCAAAAACCAACCCAAATCATGCCAGTCACCTAGAACAATCCTTTCACCATTTATATGTTGATGACGGTCTGGTCTATGGGTGTGGCCATGTATTAGTGTTGTAACCTGATGTTTGGACATTACGCCATCAACCGCATCAGTATTTACATCCATAATTTCGCTGGGCTTATTAGCATTGGCGGCCTTGCTTCTAGCACGCATATTATTAGCCAGCTTTTGTCGAAACTTTAAGGGGAGTAACTGCAACAAAAATTTACTGATGGGATGACGAATTTTACGTCTAAAACGAATATAGTCAATATCATCGGTGCATAGGGTATCGCCGTGCATAACTAGGGCGGCTCGATCATTGTATTCAACCAGATGTTCATCAGCTAAAAGCGTCGCGCCAGTCGTTTCACAGAAGCGCTTGCCGATAAAGAAATCACGATTGCCGTGCTGAATAAACAGAGCAATACCTTTGTCAGTCAGCTGTTTAAAGGCTTTTTGGACTTCAATACCAGTAGGGCAGGTATCGTCATCGCCAATCCATGCTTCGAAAAGGTCACCAAGTACAAATAATGCCTCAGACGAGCTAGCCTGATCTCCAAGAAAATCCAAAAACGCCCGAGTTACCTCCGGGCGCTCTGGGGATAAATGGAGATCTGAAACAAACAGGATAGCCATAAATAGTCTGGATTATTTAGCAGCGTAATCGTCGCTGATAATGGTTTTAGTGATCTCAATTGGATCAACGGGAACATCTTGATGGCCAAATGCACTACCCGTAGGTACTGATTTAATCTTTTCAATAACATCCATACCATCAACTACCTTGCCAAAAACTGCATAGCCCCAGCCTTGCATATTTTTGCCGCTGTGGTTTAGGAAGTCATTGTTAGAAACATTGATAAAGAACTGCGAAGACGCTGAATGGGGATCACCAGTACGGGCCATTGCCAATGTGCCTATATCGTTTTTGAGGCCGTTATCCGCTTCATTTTCAATAGACGCTTTTGTTTGCTTTTGCTGCATATCAGAGCTCATACCGCCACCCTGAACCATAAAGCCGTTAATCACACGGTGAAAAACCGTATCGTTATAAAACTCATCTTTGGCATAGCTTAAAAAGTTTGCTGAAGAGATAGGTGCTTTATCAAAATCTAACTCTATTGAAATATCGCCCATAGTGGTGCGCAAAGTAATCATATTAAGGTCCAGTAATTTATTAGGAAGCTACCCTCTATTTTAATTTGTAACGCCAGTAAATCAAAGAGAACTTTGCGTTTAAAACAAATAAGTCACGAATGGATGGGTATTTTTTACATTTATTTCATCTTCAGCAAGGGTTAAGGTTTATTGAAAGCCTGCTGAGAGCTATACTTCGCACCTTATTTAGCCCTCAAGCGATTCAATATGACTGACAGCGATAAACCGATTAATTTTATTCAGCAAATCATTACCGATGATTTAGCCTCGGGTAAAACCTCTAAAGTAGTAACTAGATTTCCGCCTGAGCCCAATGGCTACCTGCATATTGGTCATGCTAAATCGATCTGTGTGAATTTTGGATTAGCTGAAAACTTCTCTGGTGGTTGCAATCTTCGCTTTGATGACACTAACCCTGAAAAAGAAAGTGATGAGTTTGTTCAAGCCATTATTGAAGATGTTCAATGGCTTGGCTTTAAATGGCATGGCGATATTCGCTATGCCTCCGATTATTTTGACCAGTTTTATCAGTGGGCTTGCGATTTAATTGATCAAGATAAAGCCTATGTATGCGAGCTTAATGCAGAGCAAATGCGTGAATATCGCGGGACATTGACTGAAGTTGGTAAAGATAGCCCCTATCGTGCAAGACCGGCGACTGAAAGCAGGGCACTGCTAGAGCAAATGAAAGCGGGTGAAATTGCAGAGGGAACTATGACCTTGCGCGCTAAAATTGATATGGCATCGCCGAATATCAATATGCGTGACCCAGTGTTGTACAGGATTAAGCGAATCGCACACCATAGAACGGGAAATAAGTGGAATATCTATCCCGCTTATGACTTTGCTCATGGCCAAGAGGACGCGATAGAGGGCGTAACTCATTCTATATGTACGCTGGAATTTGCTGCTAATAGACCGCTGTACAATTGGTTTATAGACAATCTAGATGTGCCTTCTACACCTAGTCAGTATGAGTTTGGCCGTTTAAATTTGAATTACAGTATTACCAGTAAGCGCAAATTAAAGCAATTGGTAGACGAGGGTCATGTAGATGCTTGGGATGACCCCAGAATGCCTACCATATCTGGGTTGCGTCGCCGTGGTGTCAGCCCTGCAGCAATCCGTAATTTCTGCGATAGCCTGGCGGTAGCGAAGACCGATGGGGTGGTTGATATGGCGCAGTTTGAACACTTTATTCGCGACGACTTAAACAATAACGCACGGCGAGCAATGTGTGTTCTTAAGCCGCTTTTGGTGACATTTACCAATTATGACCAGTCTGAACTATTTACTGCATCATCTCATCCGCAGCGCGATGATCTTGGTTCAAGAGAGCTTCCCTTTGATCGCCAAATTTATATAGATCAGAGTGATTTTTCTGAGGATACCAGTTTATCTCGCAAGAAGTTTAAACGCTTGTTGCTTGGCGAATATGTGAGGCTTCGTGGCGCCTATATCATTCGAGCCGATGAGGTTATTCGCGACAATGATGGTGATATACAAGAGATTAAAGCCTCAGTGATTGAAAATACCGTTGGTGCTGATGCCCCAGAGGGGATAAGGCCAAGAGGTGTTATACATTGGGTATCAGCGCTTAACTCTCTCGATTGCACCGTGAATTTATATGACCGTCTTTTCAATCAGCCATTGCCGGATTCAGCTGAGGGTAGCTTTACCGATCATATTAATCCAGACTCCCTCAAAGTACTTGAGGGATGTAAGGCTGAACTTAGTTTGGCTAATATTGAGTCTACTGAGCGATACCAGTTTGAGAGAGAAGGGTATTTTTGCCGCGACAGTGAAGCAGAAACCCTTGTATTTAATTGCACCATTGGACTGCGGGATAACTGGAAAGCCTAAATGGAACTAAAACTCTACAATAGTTTAACCCGTCAAAAGCAGGTCTTTGAGCCTATGGATCCACAGCGCGTCACCATGTACGCCTGTGGCCCAACGGTTTATAACTATGTTCATATAGGTAATGCGCGTCCCGCGGTCGTATTTGATACCCTGTATCGCGTCCTGAAATGCCTGTATTCGAATGTTGTTTATGCTCGAAATATCACTGATATAGATGATAAAATAATTAATAAATCCAATGAGTTATCTAAGGATATTAAAGAAATAACTGAACAATATTCAGCAGCTTATTTTGATGATATGCAGGCTTTGAATACGCTTACCCCTGACAAGATTCCTTATGCGACTCAACATATACCTGAAATGATTGACATGGTTCAGACGCTTATCGACAGGGGTCATGCCTATGAAACTGATTCAGAAAATCTGTCGGATAGGGGGCATGTATTATTTTCAGTCCCTTCAATGCCCAATTATGGACAACTTTCCAAGCGTAACCTTGATCAACAAGAGGCTGGTGCTCGGGTTGAGGTAGCTGGATATAAACAATATGCCGGTGATTTTGTGCTCTGGAAGCCCTCAACAGATAATGAGCCAGGTTGGGATAGCCCCTGGGGTAGAGGCCGTCCAGGTTGGCATCTTGAATGCTCGGCAATGATTAAGAAACATTTAGGTGAAACTATTGATATTCATGCAGGGGGGCAGGATCTTATTTTCCCTCATCATGAGAATGAAATAGCGCAAAGCTGCTGTGCTAATGACGGCAAGGCTCTGGCTAATTTTTGGATGCATAATGGATTTATTAATATCAACGGCGAAAAAATGTCCAAATCATTGGGTAATTTCCGTTTAGTTAACGATCTTCTTCAGCAATATCCAGGCGAAGTGCTCCGCTATGTTATTTTGTCTTCTCATTATCGGTCTGAACAAAACTTTAGCAAGGAATTGCTAGATAGCGCGTGGCGCACACTTGATAGTCTATATGGTCTAATTAGAGGGCTAGAGCCCGTAGAGGCCGTTTTAGAGCCATCAGGAGCCGCTTTTAAGTCATTACTTGACGATCTTAATACTCCGGTGGCTATAAGTGAGCTTTATCGTCTAGCAAAGGCTGTTAATCAGGCAAAAGGTGATGAGCAACAGGATTTAATGCGTGAACTTGCAGGTCTGGCAGATATTTTGGGTCTTTTGCAACAGGATCCAGAGCAATGGTTTACTCAGGCTAGAGCGGATGATCAGTTAACTGCAGAGCAGGTCGAAGCGCTAATTCAAGCCAGACAGCAGGCCAAACAAGAGAAAGATTTTGCTAAAGCGGATCAAGTCAGGCAACAACTGCTCGATGGGGGTGTCATATTGGAAGATAGCCGCGAGGGCACTAAGTGGAGAAGGTCTTAATCTTCTCCTTATCTTTGTCGCCTGCCATTAAATTTTCTAGCTCAAATGTTTCAAGCATAGAAAAGCCCTTTGCAATTAATTCATTACCAAGATGCCTGTTGCCAACCTCATAGGCAACAAGATTGACTTCATTGCAATCAATATTGTCTAAAACATCTGGGATAATCCTATAATCAATAAAAATATACTCTGATTTAATAAGTCTTACAGCGTCTGAAAAAAGATCCTGCCATTGTTTAAGTACTACACCCACTGTAGGCCATTGCTTGTTCTTTGCCGCCGAAACTAATTGATAGTCATAGCTAATAATCACTGCTTGACGCTTAACAGGTTCAAGTATTGTCTGTACTGCCTTAAGCATCGTATCTCTGTCGCAGTGGTCAATCGATTGCTCTTTAATTTCTACAAAGGCAGTGACCTGTGGATTTTCTATTAAAATATCTACAAGCGCGTCTAAAGGGGCAATTTTCTCTGATATAAAAGCATTGCCTAGTCGATCTGGCTCATGGGCAGGAATACATAGAAGCTGCTGGCGCGTAAACTCACTAACATTGCCCCTATGACCACTGACTCGGTTTAAATTATCATCATGATAGATAATAGGTAAATCATCGCTACTAAATTGAATGTCTAGTTCAATATATTTTGCGCCTTTTTCAACAGCTTTTCTCAGTGAGAGAGCGGTATTTTCTGGATAACTAGACTGAAGCCCTCGATGGGCTATTAGTCTATCTAAGCTGAAGTGTGAATCGGACATCAATATTACCTGAAGTCTAAAATAATTCAGATTATCCCAGTTTTTTTTCAGCGGCCATAACACAGTGTAAAATAAGGGTATTAATGGTCATTGGCCCAACACCACCTGGAACCGGCGTATAGGCAGAGGCTGACTGGGTAATGGGTTCAAGTTCTATATCACCTAAGCCACCGGGATGATAACCGGCATCAACCACCACGGCGCCATCTTTAATCCAGTCAGCTTTAATAAATTCAGGTCTACCCACAGCGCCCACTAAGATATCAGCCTGTTTAATGAGATTGGGAAGATCCTGTGTTTTTGAGTGGCAGATGGTCACTGTGGCATTTGCATTCAATAGCATCAGAGCCATAGGTTTACCGAGAATAGGGCTTCTACCTACAACTACCGCATGTTTGCCAGAAAGCTCAATATCATAGGCCTCTAGAATACGCATAATGCCCTGCGGGGTCGCCGAGCCATAGGCAGGCTCATTCATAGCCATTCTGCCAAAACCAAGACAGGTAACGCCATCTACATCTTTTTCCGCCGCTATAGCATCAAAACAAGCGCGCTCGTCTATCTGAGAAGGCACTGGATGCTGTAATAGTATGCCATGGCAGTCTGGGTTGGCATTTAATTCATTAATTTTATCCAACAGCTGCTCAGTGGTCGTTTGCTCAGACAATTCAACCGCAATACTCTCCATGCCTATACGCTTACAGGCATTTTGCTTCATCTTTACATAGGTACCAGAGGCAGGGTCTGAACCAACCAAAATGGTAGCAAGAATAGGCGCTTGCCCATTATTAGCTTGCTTAAGCGCAGCGACGCGCTGACTGAGTTCAGCCTCAGTTTTGTTGGCTAAAGATTTGCCATCAAGGATTAATGCAGACATAAAGTGTTAGCCTATTTATCGTGAGTTTAGATCAGCTTAAATAAAGAATAATTGCTCACCATTTTACCTGAAAAAATTGATCAGATAAAAACAATGATTTGATAATTTGATAAAAATATAACAGAAGGGGTAATGGGGTGGACGACGGGGATTGAACCCGCGACCACCGGAATCACAATCCGGGGCTCTACCAACTGAGCTACGTCCACCATCACAAGAGCTTAAGACCGTTTCTGCGCCAAGTTTGCCTATCGTTAAAAGGTAAGTGGCGCGCCCGGCAGGATTCGAACCTGCGACCCACGGCTTAGAAGGCCGTTGCTCTATCCAGCTGAGCTACGGGCGCATACAGAGCAAACCAACTAATTCAGCTTTAATCCAAAGCCGGAAAGTGGTCGGGGATGAGGGATTTGAACCCCCGACATCCTGCTCCCAAAGCAGGCGCGCTACCAGACTGCGCTAATCCCCGAATGTCTCACCAAGCGGTCTCTAATGAGAGGGCGCATAATACTGGCCAACTACCATCTCGTCAATCTGAATTAGGGTGCAAATATCAATTTATTTAACTTATTTGATAAATATTTTACTAACAGCTACCTATTTTAGTGGTTATTAATTACAAACTCTCACAAAACCAAAGGGTCAGACTTTGTTATAGACTGAATAATATGAACAGTTACACTGATAAATAATGGAGGGAATTATTATGTATATTGGTGAAAAGTTAAGCCTTACAAAAATTGACAATGGTTTTTTAGAACTTAACTTCAATAGTGCTGAAGGTTCGGTAAATAAACTTGATCAACAGTGTCTTGAAGAGTTACATCAAGCCTTTTTAGCGACTAAAAAGGTACAGGACATAAGGGGTATGCTATTAACTAGCAGCAAAAAAGCCTTTATTGTTGGTGCGGATATAACCCAATTTAAACAGATGTTTAATGCTTCAGAGAAGACATTTTTAGCCTCTGCAAAACATATTAATGGCATGATGTCAGCACTCGAGGATATGCCTTTTCCCACAGTTGTTGCAATCAATGGCTTTGCGTTAGGCGGTGGTCTAGAAGTATGTTTAGCCTGTGATGCACGACTAATTTCCACAAATGCTCGAATTGGCTTACCAGAAACTGGGCTCGGTATTCTTCCTGGATGGGGTGGTACAGTTCGTCTACCGCGCATAAGCGACTTTGCAACAGCTATTGAGTGGATTACTACAGGTCGTCAGTATCCAGCAAGCGTAGCACTTAAGGCGGGTATTGTTGATAAGGTAGTAGAGCCAGATGAATTGCGTACAGAGGCGCTACAATATCTCAACGATATGGCCTCTGGAGCTATTGATTATTGCCTTACCCGCAAACGTAAATTATCACCTGTTAACCAATCGTCCAAAGACATTCAGGCTACTGCCTCTATGGCTAAAGCAATGGTGATGCAAAAAACTGCGGGTCATTATCCAGCGCCGATAAAGGCTATCGACTTGATGATTAAGTCATCGTCACTTACTCGCGATGAAGCAATCCTTAGAGAAGCTAACGTTTTTTATGAGCTTTCACAGAGTCCTGAGGCAGGTTCTTTAATCGGTCTATTTGTCGGTGATCAGTATGTGGCTAGAAAAGCAAAAGGCTATGCCAAAACACTTTTAAAAAAATTGCCAGAGATAAATCTTTCTGGTGTCGTAGGTGCTGGAATTATGGGAGGCGGTATTGCCTACCAATCAGTCACAAGAGGCTGTCCTGTTGTTATGAAGGATATAGCCCAACCAGCTCTAGACTTAGGTATAAGTGAAGCAGATAAACTACTGCAAAAAGCGGTCACTAAGGGTAAGTTAGATGAAAGCAAAGCCGCTAATATTTTGTCTATGATCAAGGCGACATTGGATGATGCTGATCTTGAAAATACTGAATTTGTGGTTGAGGCCGTTGTTGAGTATCTACCTGTTAAAAAGGCAGTTTTATCAGCTCTAGACAAGCAACTTTCATCGGACGCAATTATTGTTTCAAACACCTCTAGTATTTCAATTAATAAGTTGGCTAAATCACTTGAAAATCCCCAGCGATTTTGTGGCATGCATTTTTTTAATCCAGTGCATGTAATGCCTCTTGTTGAAGTAATTCGTGGAGAAAATACATCAGATTCTACCATTGCAGCCGTATGCCAGCATGCATTGCGACTGGGTAAGAAACCCATAGTGGTTAACGACTGTCCCGGTTTTTTAGTCAATAGGGTTCTTTTTGCGCAGTGCTTTGCAATGGAGTTGTTATTGCGTGATGGCGTTAGTTTTGAACAGATAGATCAGGTAATGGAACAGTGGGGCATGCCCATGGGGCCCGCTTATCTAATGGATGTTGTTGGTTTAGATACCATTGTTCATTGTTACTCCGTAATGTCTGAGGGTATACCAGAACGATTTATTATTGATCATACAACCCCGACAGAAATACTGTTGAAATCTGGTCGGCAGGGTCAAAAAAATGGTTTGGGTTATTACAGTTATACCCCAGGCAAAGGCGGTCGACCTGAGAAAACAGTTGATACAAAAAGTATTGAATTATTAGCCTCAGCCGTTGGCAAATGCTATGAAGTTGATCCGCAAACTATTATTGATAGGCTTCTGTTACCTCTCGCTATAGAAATGAATCACTGTTTAGATGAGGGGATTGTTGATTCCCCAATAGAGGCGGATATGGCTTTGATATGGGGTGTTGGTTTTCCTCCTTTCAGAGGAGGGATCTGTCGCTGGATGGACGAGCAGGGGTTAGATGTTATCTGTGAAAAAGCGGATAGCTATACTGACCTAGGAGAGCTCTACAGACCTACTCAATCGATGCGCGATATGGCTAGCGCGGGTAAGAAATATTACCCCTAGCTTCTCGGTGCTGGATCGCCCTGAATAAACGGACCATCGACACAGATACGCTTACCTTCCGGTGTTGCACAGGCTCCACAGATACCTACACCGCATTTGGTGAGATAGTCTATAGCGCTATGAATTTGATGGTCGCCGCAGAATTCACGTTGAACCGCTGCAGCTGCATGAACCATAGGCGCAGGACCACAGTTATAGAACATAATATTCTCAAGTTCTTGCTTAGACATTTCTTGCAACCGTGCGCGTAGCATCTCAGTCACAAAACCTTTAAAGCCAAGACTGCCATCGTCTGTTGCTATATGCACATCAGCGATTTTTTGACATTCATCAAGATAATAATGACGCTCTGCCGAACGTGCACCAGTAAAGATTTCAGCATTGCCAAAGTCTCTTGCAAGCTGATAAACAGCCGCTAGACCCGTACCACCAGCAACCGCCATAATCTTTGCGCCATCATGTGGCTGAACAGCAATACCATGAGGTCCTCTGACATAAACCTCAGTACCTACCTCAAGGTCCATTAGTGCATGAGTAAAAATACCCACATCAATTACGGCTAACTGGAAGGGGTCATCTGATAGGGCAGAGAAGGGTTTCTCGCCAATACCGGGCACCCAAAGAAAGACAAACTCACCCGCTTGAATATTAATTTTACGGTCGAAGGTGAGTACACAGATGTCTTCACAGATGCGCTCATTTTTCACCAATACTACCGGCTCAAAATTCATATCGATATCATAGCGAATATGATTTTCAGCTTTATTCGAAGCAAAGCAAATATCCGATTCTAACTGGTTAAAATAATCAGCCATTTCAGCAGTTGTTAATCCGGTTAGTGCAGAACCCACGCCTACAATATCGGCACCTGCATCCATAGTTTCACGGACATCAGCAGCACTGCTAATGCCACCACAGCCAATAATGGGTAAATCACAAACTGCGCGTATTTCACGAATACATTTGAGCGCAATCGGTAACACTGCCTTACCTGACATGCCGCCAGCACCATTACTCAATACAGGATGACCATGAGAAGACGTATAGCCAGGGCCTAGGGTATTTATAGCACAGATAGCATCAGCTCCACCTTCAACAGCAGCTAATGCTATTTCAGCGATATTTGGTGTATTGGGGGTTAACTTGGGTACGACTGGAATATCCACAACTGCTTTGACAGCCGCAGTAATATCGCGAACCAGTGCAGGGTCTTGACCCATCGCCATGCCGTAACCGGTGGCATGCGGACAAGACAGATTTAACTCGAGACCATCAGAGACTGGCGCCATTATTTTCGCCACCTCAACAAATTCTTCAACACTGCCACCGAATATGGAGGTTAATAAAAAGCGATCTTCTGGCACTATTAAATCAGCCATTAACTCGGCAGCCACACGAGCACCAGGATTAGTTAATCCGACTGCATTCACAAAGCATCCAGGGGCATACTGGCTGTAAACAGGCTCACGGTTACCGGCCCGCGACTCCAAGCCAACACTTTTTGTAGTTATAACGCCAATCTGTGGTATGTCATCAAAGGTTGCTTGGATTATTGAGGTTGCCGTAGTAACAATGCCTGATGGAATTGTGAAAAGGCCAGAGATGTTTTTGCCGAGAAATTCTGTATTCAAGTTGATTAGCTCATTGAAATTTAAAAACAAATGTTATGACGGTAATTATACCGAATTTATTAAATTAATCTGCCTTGATAGGCGCTAATTTTATTATTTTGTTTCGACAGGCAAAATATTCTCACATATTTTGTTATAGTTTTACGATTAATGGTACATAACCCTTTCAAAGGATCATGTCTGGTGAAGATCAAAGCAACTTTTACACTGTTTATAATAGCGCTCCAATTTTTATGTAGCGGCCTTGTAATAGGTGCTGATAAAGCCAATACCTTTCTTGATAAGAATGCAGGTTTTCATCCTGTTGTCAGTCAGCTAGGCATGGTGGTTTCCCAAGAAGCCATAGCCAGTCAGGTGGGTGCTGATATTCTCGAGGCGGGAGGTAATGCCATAGATGCCGCTGTAGCCACAGGTTTTGCTTTAGCAGTCACCTTGCCCAGAGCCGGCAATTTGGGTGGCGGTGGCTTTATGATGGTTTATTTAGCAAAAGAAAATAAGACCATTGCCATCGATTATCGAGAAATGGCACCTTTATCCGCCAACAAAGATATGTTTTTAGATCAAAATGGCGATGTCGATAATACCAAAGCACGATTTAGTGCTCAGTCCTCTGGTGTTCCCGGCACTGTTGCTGGATTACTTCATGCACTTGATAACTATGGCAGTATGTCGGTTTCAGAGGTTTTAAAACCTGCGATAAAGCTCGCTAGTAAGGGGTTTAAGGTAAATCATGATCTTTCTGATTCATTGCTCCTAAGTTCAAAACGCCTGCATAAACACAAAGCTTCCAAAGATTACTTTTATAAAGCAGAAGGGGATTATTATCTTCCTGGTGATGTTTTAGTTCAGTCAGATCTTAGTTCGACCCTCAATAGAATATCTAAGCAGGGTGGTTCTGGATTTTATAAAGGTAAAACTGCCGAGCTTATTGTTAAGCAAATGCAACGTTCAGCGGGACTGATCTCGCTACAGGATTTAGCCAATTATAAGGTTGTTGAGCGTGAACCAGTCTGTGGTTCCTACAGATCAATTAGTCTCTGCGCTATGCCGCCACCTTCATCTGGTGGCGTGCATTTGATCCAAATGCTAAATATTTTAGAGAACTACAATTTAGCGAAGTTGGGGCATAACAACGCTGCTTCTATCCACCTCTTAATTGAAGGGATGCGCTCTGCCTATGCAGATCGCAGCCTGTATCTGGGTGACCCTGATTTTACCCCTGTACCAGTGAATCAGCTTATTAATAAGTCTTATGCTAAGGCGATAAGCGAACAGATTAACCCACATAAAGCACGCCGCTCAAAAGATGTTTACCCAGGGCTTGATAGCTGGGTTACTTCACAATCACATGAAAGCGAAGAAACTACGCATTTTTCAACATGGGATAAGCATGGCAATATTGTCAGTAACACCTACACATTAAATTTTGCCTATGGCAGTGGCATAGCTGTTGAGGGTGCAGGTTTTTTACTGAATAACGAAATGGATGACTTTTCTGCAAAACCGGGTTCAGCCAACGGCTATGGTCTGATCGGTGGCACTGCTAATGCTATACAGCCCAAAAAGCGTCCACTGTCTTCAATGACGCCAACCATTTTATTTGATGCCAATAATAAGCCAATATTGGCAACAGGAAGTCCGGGTGGCAGCACTATCATTACCATTGTGTTACAGATAATTTTGAACTGGGCAGAATTTGGCATGGGTATAGCTGAGGCTACTGCAGCCCCGCGAATACATCACCAATGGTTACCAGACCAAGTGTATTATGAAAAGGGTATTTCACAAGATACTCTGTCTTTGTTGCGATCAATGGGACATTCTATTCAACCTAAGTCGCGGGTTCTGGGTTCAACTCAAAGCATTGCCGCTAAAGAAAATTATTTAGAGGGTAGTGCAGACCCACGACGGCAGGGTGCTGCTGCAATTTCACCAAATAATTAAATTTTTATCTCCTAAGTCACAGCCTCTAACCATCTAAATTTAAATAGTTATCTGCTATTATTAAGTTATGAATAGGTATTTTTTTAATCACCTATTGATTGATAGCCTTTCGTAGTTAGTATTGTTTAGATCGTTAAATTTTTGCAATTCTAGATCGGTATCTACTGTTTGACACTTCGCGCTAATGGATTACTGTTGAGGTGATAGATGAATATCGGTTTGATCTTATTTTTAAGCTCAATATTGCTTGGCACTGCTAGCGATAACAAATCAGACAACTCTAGCGAAACTCAAAATTCTAGCGCTGAACAGAGAACCAACTCTGAATTGGTCATTGATGATGACAGCGCCATTGACCTAAATAAACCTGATGATTCCCTACCAAATAATACTGATTCAGAGCAAATTAACAAGCAACACAATAGCGATCCGACTATTACCGGGACTGCAGAGCTAACAATTAACCAGGATGACTATTATAGCTTTACACCACTTGTCAATGATCTGGAAAACGACCAGCTCGTATTTAGTATAAGAAACAGACCAAAATGGGCAACATTTGATAGCAGAACAGGGAATTTATCTGGACGACCGAGTAATTCAGATGTTGGTATTAGCGAAGATATTATTATAAGCGTGTTGGATAACCAAGGCGGAAAAGCTAGCCTAATGCCCTTTGGTATTGAGGTTATCAATACTAACGATAGCCCTATGATATCAGGCACTCCCAGTGAATTTGTGTCAGCCGGAAAGATCTATAAATTTACGCCTAAAATAAAAGATATAGACTTAGATATAGGTAAAGATAAACTTATATTTAGCATTCAAAATAAACCCAAATGGGCAAGGTTTAACAAGAATACAGGTCAATTAATTGGCCAGCCGAAAGCTGGTCATGTAGAACATAATAAAGAAATTATTATTACCGTTACAGATGCCTATGGAAACTCCGATAGTTTGGATCCTTTTGAGCTAGTAGTTGCTGATATAAACACTAAAATTAACTCCGAAATTAACAATGGTGAATTTAAAGATAATCCAGCCATTAAAAATTCAACTGAAGCTATTTCTAACGCTCAAAAATCTAATGGTTATGATGTTCTAATTATTGAAAATTCCTCTGATTTACAAGATAACGTAAACCTAAATACACTAAATAAACAGAAAAATATTGTAGAAACCCTCGTTAACGCAATTAAAAATATTTTTTCTACATCTGATGTTGCTGTTAAACCTATCAAATCACGTACTGATCCCTCAAAAAAGAATATAAAGTTAGTGGATAAGGATGACACTGATCAATCAGACGCGTCTAAACAGAAACCTGCTACACAAGCCAGTAAAGAGGAAATAGCCGCTGCTAAAAAAGCGGAAGCTGAGGCTGCTAAAAAAGCGGAAGCTGAGGCTGCTAAAAAAGCGGAAGATGAGGCTGCTAAAAAAGCGGAAGCTGAGGCTGCTAAAAAAGCGGAAGTTGAGGCTGCTAAAAAAGCGGAAGCTGAGGCTAAAAAACAACAAGAAAAACAGGCTGAATCTAAGACAGATGATACTAACAGTAATAAGCAGGATGCAGATAAAGACAAAGATAAAGACAAAGATAAAGACAAAGATAAAGACAAAGACACTAATGATTATAAGGCTGCCAAGGAAGGCAATACCTCTGATAAAACTGAACCAGAAAAAAAGGATGATTCCAAGATAGATAACGATTCAGACAAAAAGAATAATGCGCCGATAGCAGAGTCTCAAATAGGCGATAAAGCTCTATCGCTTATAGAAAATAAACAACAAAATATTATTCTCTCAGGTGCTAATGCCGATGGTGCAGCTTCTGAAATCTTTATTATTATAACGCTACCGAAAGAGGGTATTCTTAGTGATGAAAATGGAAAAATTGAAATTGCATCTAGCGAAAATCCACATATTGTTAAAGGTGAATTAATTTATGACGCTACCTCAGCCAATACGGATATTGATAGTTTTACCTTTAAAGCCTGTGACGAAAAGGATTGTAGTGATCCGGCAAGAGTTGATATTAATATTTCGTTAGAAGATGACCCTCCTAAATTTATATCCAAGCCACCAAAGGAAGACACTGTTAATGAGGGGTCGCAATATACTGCAAAATTTAAAATCGAAGATCCTGATAGCACTAATTTAATCGCTGTATTAGATAAGCGACCCGATTGGCTATCTTTTGCAAATAAAGATAATCGCAGGATTACATTAACGGGCAAAAACAACTTTAGTATTCAGTTAGAGGGTATACCCAAAAATGAGCATACTGATACAAATAATGATGTAAAACTTACAATCAGCGATGATAAAACATTAATCTCATATCAATTCACTATTGATGTAGTAAATGTTGATAATGAAGGCATCATTACTATTCAGGGTGAAGCAATACAAAACCAAGTTTTAAAAGCCATAGTAACCGATGAAGACGGTATAGACGGACAAGTTGGTTATGAATGGAAACGTGATGGCAAGATGGTTAAAGGGGAAAATGATAGCTATAAATTAACCCAAGCTGATGTTGGTTCAATAATTAGCGTAAAAGCGACTTATAAAGATATAAAAAGTGCCACTATTGTAAGCACCCCTGAAACGCTCTCAGATCAAATAGCCAATATTAATGATCCTCCCAAGCTAAAACTGATTCCAAAACAGTCAATTAAACTAAATCAACGATTCACCTATATTGTTAAAGCTGAGGATCCAGATGGCGTCGATCAGCTCACTTATAGATTAATCAACAAGCCTACTGGTATGGAAATCAATTCTTCAACCGGTGAAATCACATGGACTCCAACTATAGTCGAATCAAATATTCAGGTGAATGTGCAGGTTGATGATGGAAGCAATACTAATAAAGCAAATGATAATGAGACGTTCTTTATTAGCGTGTTTGAGGATAAAGAGCCGACTCAGGAGCAACAAGATAAAATTATACCTAGTATCAACGCTACACCAATAGTAGTGAATGAAAACATCATCGAAGCCATAGAACAGGTGTCAGTAACTATTACATTAAAAGGCGAGGATAGTGATAATCCTAATAAGGAACTAACCTACGAAATCGTTAAACAGCCTAAATTTGGTAAAAGAATAGAACCAGACAAAGGGCCCATAGACCAAGAAGTTACTTATACAAGCATCTCAGATACAGCTAAAGAAGATAGTTTTACCTATAAAGTTTGTGATCCAGCTAATTTATGCAGCCAAGAAGCTACAGTAACAATAAATATTAAGGCAAAGAATGATGCGCCAGTTGCTAAAAATCTGTCTTTTCAAGCAGAAGAGCAAGTATCCATGTCATTCAAATTAGAAGGTAGTGATGTTGATAATTCCAATGAGAAACTAACCTACAAAATCGTTAAACAGCCTAAATTTGGTAAAAGAATAGAACCAGACAAAGGGCCCATAGACCAAGAAGTTACTTATACAAGCATCTCAGATACAGCTAAAGAAGATAGTTTTACCTATAAAGTTTGCGATCCAGCTAATTTATGCAGCCAAGAAGCTACAGTAAAAATTAATATTAAACCAGTCAATGATGCACCCAAATTACTATTAAACGATTGTCAAAATCAGCCTGCGCACGAACTCAAACTGTTTGAGTGTAAAGTTTCAGCAAGCGATGTAGACCAAACCGACAAGTTTACATATAGCCTAATTAAAAAACCTGAGGGAATGGTAATTGATCCCAATTTAGGGAAAATTACTTGGACGCCTGATAATAAATCAACTTTTGACTTCGAAGAAAAAATTACCGTTAAAGTTGACGATGGCAGTGGAGCTAAGAATGCCACTGCAAGAAAAAGCTTAACTATTAGAGTAAAGGCAAAAGATGACCCAACAGAATGGGGTGGTCATTTATCGGGTATTGGTGATGAGGATAAAATAATAAAGGTTATACTGGAGAAGGTATCTATATAGGTATTGTTGGTGGCTATTACTTTGATGATGATCTCAAAGGCAATTTATCTGATACAACCGGTAAACTGATTGAAAACAAAGCCACTGCAGTGGCAGGTATTATCGCTTCAGAAGGTTGGAATGATAAAGGCATTAGAGGTATAGCTCCAAAGGCTAACTTAATTCATAGTAGCTTCACGAATAAAAGCTTTGAATTTGGCAAAAAGCCAGCACTGGATAAAACGTTTGAAATTTTGTCATTTGGCGGTGATTATGATTATAATTGTTCTGTTGATCCACTTGAGATGCCAAACGAAATCACTTGTAAAAATATTATGAGCATGGCAGTGGAGCGTTACAATACAACAAAATCAGTAAATATTTTTAACTCTACTCTCGACTTCAGCTCAAAAAATCCCAAGTTGCTTGATCCAGAACTAGAAAAGCTATTTTGGTCTGACCAAATTCCAATTAGTCAATCAACCAAAGACCATGAGAAACAAACTGGCGCTAAAACAGTCATTTTTATAAGAGGAGCAGGGGATGGCTCTAAAAATTTTGGTAATGAAAATCAAGGCTGTAATCAAAACAATACAAGCTGTCAAATAACAGGCATGGATCCAAGAGCCAATCATCCGGCTATGATAAATGTAGCGGCGCTTGATGAGCACAGGAAAATAGCGGATTATTCAGCCTATGGAGCAGCAAATTGGATATCTGCCCCTGGTGGAGTAGGAAGTCAACAACCGGGAAGTAGAGGTATCACAACAACCTGTCATCATGGAGATGATCCTAATGACTGTGATGACAATTATACAGATATTTTCTATGGCACCTCTGCTGCTGCCGCAATGGTTTCTGGCGTGGTAGCACTAATGCTTGAAGCAAATGCTTATCTAACTTGGAGAGATATAAAATATATATTGGCAAAAACTGCTATCAAAATTGATGAAAATAATAATGGATGGATAACAAATTCAGCAGATTATAACTTTCATAACGCCTATGGTTTTGGCGCCCTAGATGCAGAGGCCGCGGTAGGAATGGCCAAACACTATAAAGAACGCTTAGGTCAAATTGATAAGGTAGAAAATCAACCTGATAATTTCAAAAGAATAGGATTTGTCAATGTAAATTCATCAAATACGTTTTTAGAAGCAGTCAAAGTTTATATTAAATTTGGCAAACCCGATGAGGATTATTGGTGCCAAAAAGACCCACAAGATTGCGACGCTAATCTAGCATCACTTTCGTTTTACCTAGTGTCACCTAGCGGAGCAACTTCAGAAATAATTTCCCCTTATGCTATCGACAAGGATATTGATGAAATCGAGCTATCTACAAATGCTTTTTATGGAGAGCCAGCATCTGGTCAATGGGAGCTAATTATTAAATATTCAGGCATAGAAATTCTTGACAATGATTATGTAACGATCTTATCTAGCTTCGAACTTAAATTATACGGCACGAAAACCGATATCAGCAGAGAAAACCCCTAAAGTCCAACAATCACTAACCCGAAAAAAACTAAAGCAGATCCCCATTGTGGTATTTAACCGACTTGTTTTTATTGATTTTAATAGAGGCTACGCGCTGTTCGCCCGTCTCATCAACTAACTCAGAGTATTTGGGTTGCGTCATAAACTGCGCAAACCACTTAAGTAGCAACTCATCATCATCAAGGGTTTGATTAAGAAGCGATCTTATTTGCTTTAAATATTCACTAGAAATGGGCTGAGTTGCCATTTCTGGGGTTAGTAGGGGGTCTGTAAGCACATCATTGCTGTCGCCCTTACTGATTAACTCGGTCGTTAAATCATCGAGCATTTCTGTCACTGTAGGCGCACGAAAACCTATAGAATAGGTGGTGCATTCTCCTAGAGCGACACCGTGGTGACTATATTTAGGTGGTAAATACAGCATATCACCGGGGTTTAGAGTCCATTTTTCGGTAAACTGTTCATCGGCAAGAATACGCAAATTAGCATGAGGAAGTAGGGCGCTTTTTTCATCACAGAGGCCGCCTACAGACCATTGCCGTTGGCCATGACCCTGAAGTAGAAAAACATCGTAATTATCAAAATGGGGTCCTACATTGCCACCATCAGCCGCATAGCTCACCATAATATCGTCTATACGCCAGCGTGGCAGAAAGCCAAAGTGATTGAGGAGTTCAGCGACCTCAGGCAGCCACAGATCCACTGCCTGAACTAATAATGTCCAGTCTTTCTCAGGTAAATTCTGAAACCGCTGTTCATCAAAAGGACCATGTTCAATTTTCCAGTCTTTACCCACCACTAACCTTGATTCAACCTCAGGCTCTAGGGATAAACCAGCAAGGTCATTGCCATCGACGGGTGGCTGAAAGTTAGGTATAGCATTGCGAATCAGTAGCGGCTTCTGCTGCCAGTATTCAGCCAAAAACTGCTCAGCAGAGATATCGCCAAGTACTGGGAAGCTCGACATGGTTGTATTTAGATCTTTTTCGCTTGTTCTACCGCATTACCAATATAGGTACTGGGTAACATAGCTGTAAGCTCCGCTTTGGCCTGATCTGGCATATCTAGGCCTTCAACAAAGGCTTTAATGGTTGCCTGATCAATGGTATTACCGCGGGTGAGTGCTTTTAACTTCTCGTAGGGCTTTTCGATACCATAGCGACGCATCACCGTTTGAATGGGTTCTGCAAGGACTTCCCAGCAGTTATCCAAATCTTCTTGTAAGCGTTGCTCATTTAACTCAAGTTTACCCAAGCCTTTTGCAAGTGATGCAAAGGCAATCATTGAATAACCCATACCCACACCCATGTTACGTAATACTGTGGAATCGGTAAGGTCCCGCTGCCAGCGGGAAATAGGTAATTTTGCGGTTAAATGACCAAATAGGGCATTGGCAATCCCCATATTGCCTTCGGCATTTTCAAAATCGATAGGGTTTACCTTATGCGGCATGGTGGATGAACCCACTTCACCAGCAATGGTTTTTTGCTTGAAGTAGCCTAGTGAAATATAACCCCAAATATCCCGCGAAAAATCAATCAAAATGGTGTTAGAGCGCGATAGGGCATCAAATAGCTCTGCCATATAGTCATGGGGCTCTATTTGCGTGGTATAGGGGTTAAAGCTTAATCCTAGGCCCTCAATAAACTGCTGAGCATTATCAGCCCAATCAATATCTGGGTAAGCAGATAAGTGCGCGTTGTAGTTACCCACTGCGCCATTAATCTTGCCTAGTAAGGGAACTGAGGCTATTTGCTCTAACTGACGTCGCAATCTATACACCACATTAGCGATCTCTTTACCCACTGTCGTAGGGGATGCGGTTTGCCCATGGGTGCGAGATAGCATTGGAACATCTGAAAATGTTTTTGCCATTTCTGCTAGCTTGTCAGTAATATCTGAAAGCGCTGGAACAACAACAGTATCTCGACCTGCTTTAAGCATTAGAGCATGGGATAGATTATTAATATCTTCTGAGGTACAGGCAAAGTGAATATATTCACTGACCGCATTTAACTCGGCATTATCGGCAATACTTTCTTTGATAAAGTATTCAACGGCCTTTACATCATGATTAGTAGTGCTCTCTATATCTTTAATACGCTGCGCTTGCTCAACGGAAAAGTTGTCAACTAAATTGTCTAATAGTTGATTAGCGGTATCTGAAAAAGCTTTAACCTCTGTAACCTGTGGGTGCTGGCTTAGCTGTTGCAACCAACGAACCTCGACCAATACTCGATAATGTATTAGCCCATATTCACTAAAAATATCGCGCAGTTGAGATGTTTTTGAACCGTAGCGACCATCAATAGGTGAAATAGCGGTTAGAGCTGAAAGAGGCAAATCTTGCATAAGATAGATAGTTCCAAAAATGAGTAAATATTTTAATCGGCAATTATAACTGTTTTATAAATAGATTTCAGAGATGCGTTAAGCGGATAAACCAAATCTTAAAGATCATTGATAATTTGAATAAAAGCTTTGCGCTGCAATAAAAGATGTCGTCTTTTGCCACCTAATTGGCGCCATAAAAAGGCATTTCTGATAGCTGAAAATAGCATACAGCGTATTCTTGCTGAGACTGCTGATTGCTGTAGATAAACTGCCGAACCCATAACCTGTATTCGCAGGCGCATTTTACTGATAGTTTCTTGATATAGTGCGCCAACATTACTGTAAACATTATCGTGAGTTATGGTGAAATGCTCAGCTTGCTGTCGGGCATTATCAATACCATGTTCTATTTTAGTGAGTAGCTGCTGATCTGCTGAAAGCTTGCTAGCTAAATGAATAGACGACATAACATAGCTAATAATTTCTTTATACTTAGGTTCAGATATATTGTTAGCGTTTTCTAAAAATTTCTGCATGGTGGCTAGCCCATCCTGTAAATTTTCGACAGCGCCATACAGTTGCTCCAGTGAATCTGGATTTTGATTGAGCAGGGTGGACATAGAAAATGCCATTTTATCGGCATCTGAATCACCCGTATAGGCCAACTTATAGACCTGATTTGAAGCCTGAAATATGGCGGCTAATGCAAGAGCCTGTTGTTTGCTTGGTTTAGAAAACACGTTATTTATCTCGATAAATATTTAAAATATTTTAAGATTGCCATGCTTTATCGATTACACCCCCACCAAGACATTGGCTATCCAAATAAAACACCACTGATTGGCCAGGCGTTATAGCTCGCTGAGGTTCATCAAATAGCACATGACAGCCACCTGAACTATCTATAGTTAATGAACAACGCTGATCAGGTTGACGATAGCGCGTTTTAGCAAAGCAATCAAACTGCCTATCGGGAGCTTGATTAATCCAGTGGATAGCTGATGCAGATAAGTTATTGTTAAACAGGCGAGGGTGCTCGGTGCCTTGACCGACAATCAAAATATTATTTTCAAGATCTTTTTCTAAACTAAACCAAGGCTCATCACTGGCATCTTTGACCCCGCCAATACCCAATCCTTGACGTTGACCTAGGGTGTAGAACATAAGTCCCTGATGGGTACCCATATCGACGCCCTCTGGGGTTAGCATTCGACCCGGCTGGGCAGGCAGATATTGCTTAAGAAAATCACTAAAACGTCGTTCGCCAATAAAGCAGATGCCGGTACTATCTTTTTTCTTTGAAGTAACAAAACCCTGTTTTTCTGCGATGTTTCTGACTTCAGTTTTGTCTAGTTCTCCTATCGGAAATAATGATCGGCTTAGTGCAGACTCATCGACAGCATGTAAAAAGTAACTTTGATCTTTGTTGTTATCTAGACCCTTTAATAAGGTAGCCTGACCCTTATGGTTACCGCGCCTTACATAGTGGCCTGTGGCTATGTGCGCAGCGCCTAGCATTTCTGCGTATTCTAGAAACACTTTAAATTTTATTTCTCGGTTACATAAGATATCTGGATTAGGGGTTCTACCCGCCTTATATTCAGCTAGAAAATGTTCGAATACATTATCCCAATAGTCTGCGGCAAAGTTAGCTGTATGAAGAGGGATGCCGAGCTTATCGCAGACTTGCTGAGCATCCTGTAAATCTTGTATCGCTGTACAGTATTCGGAGCCGTCGTCCTCATCCCAGTTTTTCATAAATAGCCCCTCAACCTGATAACCCTGCTGTTGTAATAGCAGAGCCGCGACTGAACTGTCTACACCGCCAGACATACCGACGATCACTTTTTCTGAATGACTCATGGAACTTTAATTGTACCTTTTGTGGGATTAGACCTAATATAGCTTCTACTTAAACACTATAGGCGGTTACGGAATATTTCCAAAGGGAAAATCTTACCCTGCTCAAAATCATTGAGGCAATCGATAACAAGCTGACTACGCAATTGTTTTGTATTTTGGCGTATCTGTTTAGAACTTAACCAAACAACCTCGTCAATATCGGGATCAATGATCGCTTGCTTGTCTTGTGATAGCGCCTCTGCCGTAAAGGCTAAACGATAGTAGGTGATATCAGTAGCAGGGGATTTAGAACTGTAGATGCCAATAAATCCATTAATTTCAGTGCGCCAACCCGTTTCTTCATAGGTTTCTCTAACCACCGCATCAATAATATCTTCACCAGGCTCAACATGACCGGCGGGTTGATTGATAACCAATTGACCATTGTCTATTTCTTTAACCATTAGATAGCGATTATCTTTTACTATAATGCTGGCAACCGTTAGGTGGATCTTATCTGGCATAGCTACTTTTGACCTTTTAATAACTGATTAAATAATTCAGCTGTACTTTTTCCATCGAAAATTTTGGTTTCACCAAGCGTTATATTTTCAATAGATAGCTGTCCAATACTGGCTCGCACCAATCTTAATGTGGGCAACCCAACAGCAGCAGTCATTCTTCGTACCTGTCGATTACGTCCCTCAGCTATACTGAGTTCAATCCAGCTATCAGAAACGGTTTTTCTTACACGTATTGGTGGCACTCTCGACCATAAATTAGGTGGTGCAATAGGTTTACAACTTTTTGCATAAGCTGGTCCATCTTTTAAATCGACGCCGCGTAGAAGTTTGTCGCAGTGGTGCTGTTCTACATTGCCTTCAACTTGCGCCCAATACGTTTTTGTTAGCTTGTACTTTGGGTGACTAATCATTGATTGGAGGCGGCCATCGTCGGTAAGAATCAACAAGCCCTCGGAGTCAAAATCTAAACGTCCAGCGGGATATATACCCTTTATATTGATATAATCTGCTAGTGTTTTTCGACCTGCTTCATCAGTAAATTGACTCAACACATGGTAGGGTTTGTTAAATAAAACCAATTTTGACACTGTTTTTCCTCTAAAACGCATATTCTATAGGAAACAGGGTTAAAAAAGCGCGTAAAACGTGTACAATGTGCGCCTTAAATATTTTAGAAGTATTTCATACACACAACATCACTCCACGGAGAATCTTAATGGGATATCAGCATATCCAGATTCCGCAATCTGGCGAAAAGATTTCAGTTAATGGCGACCTAAGCCTAAATGTACCTAACAACCCAATTATTCCTTATATTGAAGGAGATGGGATTGGCTTTGATATTACACCTGTAATGATCAAGGTTATCGATGCTGCTGTCGAAAAAGCCTATGCTGGCGACAAGAAAATCTCATGGATGGAAGTCTTCTGTGGAGAAAAAGCGGCTGGAAAATACGATGGCGATTGGTTCCCTGCAGAAACTTTAGACGCCATTAAAGACTATGCTGTTTCAATTAAAGGGCCTTTAACCACGCCAGTAGGCGGTGGTTTTAGATCGCTAAACGTTGCACTTCGTCAAGAATTAGATCTTTTCGTTTGCCAGCGTCCAGTACGTTGGTTTACTGGGGTGCCTTCTCCTGTTAAAGAGCCCAATAAAGTTGATATGTGCATCTTCCGTGAAAATTCAGAAGATATTTATGCGGGTATTGAATGGCGAGCAGGTACAGAAGAAGCGGGTAAAGTTATCGACTTCTTACAGAACGAAATGGGCGTTAAAAAAATTCGTTTTGATGAAAACTGCGGTATCGGTGTTAAACCAGTATCTGAACAGGGTACAAAACGCCTAGTTACTAAGGCTATTCAGTACGCTATTGATCAAAACAAACCATCGGTTACCCTTGTACACAAAGGTAACATTATGAAGTTCACCGAGGGTGCATTCTGTGAGTGGGGATATGAGGTTGCACGCGAGCAATTTGGTGCTGAGCTATTAGATGGTGGCCCTTGGCATGCTATCAAAAACCCTAATACTGGGGAGCAGATTATCATCAAAGATGTTATTGCTGACGCAATGCTTCAGCAAATTATTCTTAGACCAGATGAGTATAGTGTTCTTGCAACGCTTAATCTTAATGGCGATTATATTTCTGATGCCCTTGCAGCTCAAGTTGGCGGCATTGGTATTGCGCCAGGCGCTAACCTTTCAGATGATGTTGCTATTTTTGAGGCGACACACGGTACTGCACCTAAGTACGCTGGACAGGATAAGGTTAATCCTGGTTCATTGATTTTATCTGCTGAAATGATGCTTCGCCACCTAGGTTGGTTTGATGCCGCAGACCTTGTAATTTCTGGTATTGAGGGTGCTATCTCAAATAAGACTGTTACCTATGATTTTGAACGCCTAATGGACGATGCTGTATTAAAATCCTGTTCTGAATTTGGCGACGCCATCATCGCTAATATGTAAGCACTAACAATTTGCTGCCCTGATTTACCATCAACTAATTGGGGCAGCTTATTGTGCTTTTTTCGACATCTTAACTACTTTCACTTAATTAACTAGCAACCACTAAAACCGTTTACCCCGACGTTTCTTCTTAAAAATCGGAACCACATTTTCTGCATGTAACCCTTTTTCACCTTCCTTGATTTCATAATTAACAATTTGACCCGATTTTAATGTTCTATAACCATCGCAAACAATGGAGCTATAATGCACGAATATATCCTGTGCTCCATCCTTATTAATAATAAAACCGAACCCTTTGGCATTACTGAACCATTTAATCATCCCTGAATCTGCCATAATGTATCGCCTTAATCCTTATATTAAGCAGTTTAAAAGAGTGATAAATAACCACTCAACAATAAGTATAGTCAGTATTTGAGTATTTTTAAGTACAAGGGAAAGCTTTTTGTTTTTTACGCAAATTTATACCCTCTGTAACGCTTGTGGTATAAAATTATTATTATAACGTATGAAATATATGGCTATTTAAAATGAGCGACATAAACGAGCACCATCAAACCCCGTACTATGATCATGGGGATACAGCGGTACAAGAAGCTAAACCACAGCTTAGAGAGCCCTCAATGTACCAAGTGGTTCTTTTGAACGATGACTATACCCCAATGGATTTCGTGGTCGAACTTCTGGAGCTCTTTTTCTATCACTCAAAGGAAAAAGCGACCAAGATAATGCTTGAGATTCATCATGCTGGAAAAGGTATCTGCGGTATATACACTGAAGATGTAGCTGCTACTAAGGCTACTCTTGTCAATGAATATTCACAGAGTAATCAGCATCCATTGCGTTGTGAATTTGAACCCTGCAATCAAAAAGAGTCTTGAATATGCTCAGCAAGGATTTGGAACGAACACTCAATCGTGCCTATAAAAATGCACAGGATAAGCGTCATGAATTTATGACGGTAGAGCATCTGCTATTAGCTTTACTAGATGATAAGTCAGCCGTTCAAGTTTTGAGTGCTTGCGGTGTTGATCTACGCATTTTACGGCAGGATTTAATCGAGTTTATCGATGCTACGATATCTAAAATACCCAAAGTTCATGGTCAATATGAAGACATTGAAGTCCAGCCAACTCATGGCTTCCAACGGGTTCTTCAAAGAGCAGTATTTCAAGTCAGTTCTAGCAGCAATGAAGAGGTTGTAGGCGCCAATGTTATTGTTGCTATTTTTAGCGAGCAAGAGAGTCAGGCTGTTTACTTTTTAAGATTACAAAATATTGCTCGTATTGATGTGGTGAATTTTATATCCCACGGTATTTCAAAAGTATCCAACGAAAATATGTCAACTGATGGTGTTGAATCTGATTATCATCCAACTGAAAAACACACCGAGGGTCAGCAATCTGAGGGGCAATTATTAGCCCAGTTTACTGTTAACTTAAATGAAAAAGCAGGGCAGGGAGGACTGGACCCATTAATCGGAAGATCAGAACAGCTGGATAGAGTAGGTCAAACCCTTATTCGTCGCCGTAAAAATAATCCCTTATTAGTGGGTGAATCTGGTGTGGGTAAGACCGCCATTGCAGAAGGTCTTGCTCAGCTAATTGTGGAAGGTAATGCCCCCGAGCCGCTACTAGATTTCACTATATACTCTCTTGATCTTGGTGGTCTTCTCGCTGGCACTAAGTATAGGGGTGATTTTGAAAAGCGCCTAAAAGGTCTAGTCAATGAATTACTAAATCAGGGTAAAAGCATATTATTTATTGATGAAATTCATACTATTATCGGAGCAGGTGCGGCCTCTGGTGGTGTGATGGATGCCTCTAATTTGCTGAAGCCATTGCTGTCATCTGGCGAACTAAGATGTTTTGGCTCTACTACATTCCAAGAATATAGAGAAATATTTGATAAAGATCATGCGCTTTCACGACGGTTTCAAAAAGTTGATGTAGTTGAACCTTCTGCATCTGAAACTTTTCTAATTTTAAAAGGTTTAAGAGAAAAATTTGAGAAACACCATCGTTTAAAATATACCAATACCGCGCTTAAGGCTGCGGCTGATCTGTCGAGTAAACATATAACGGATCGCTTCTTGCCTGATAAGGCAATCGATGTCATTGACGAAGCTGGCGCTTTTCAGCGCCTGCAGCCAAAAAGCCGTCAGAAAAAAACCATCGGGGTGACTGATATTGAGCTTATTATCTCGAAAATAGCTCAAATACCGGCTAAAACAGTCTCTTCCTCTGATAAATCTAAGCTAAAAGGCCTAGATGATCAGCTTCGCTTAGTTGTATTTGGTCAGGACCCTGCAATCGATGCGCTTACCAGCGCAATTAAACTAGCACGAGCGGGGTTAAGGGAAGGGGAGCGCCCCATTGGTAGTTTCTTATTTGCAGGCCCCACAGGCGTCGGCAAGACCGAAATGAGCCGTCAATTGGCTAAATTATTGGGAATACCCTTAATTCGCTTCGATATGTCTGAATATATGGAGCGCCATGCAGTTTCACGACTCATTGGAGCACCGCCGGGCTATGTGGGTTTCGATCAAGGCGGCCTTTTAACTGAAGCTGTGGCGAAACAACCACATGGGGTTGTTTTACTCGATGAGGTGGAGAAAGCACACCCTGATATCTTTAATTTATTGCTGCAGGTAATGGATCACGGGACATTAACTGATAATAACGGGCGTAAAACGGATTTTAGACATATTATTCTAATTATGACAACCAATGCAGGCACTGAAAGTCTTGATCGCACGTCAATTGGATTTTCTAAGCAGGATCATAGCTCTGATGCTTTGACAGATATAAACAAAACCTTTACCCCTGAATTTAGAAATCGTTTAGATACAATTGTTCAGTTTGGACGCTTGCCACTCAGTATCATTGCTACAGTAGTAGATAAATTTTTGGTCAAGTTGCAAAACCAGTTGGATGAAAAAAAGGTATTCTTAAACGTTGATGATAAAGCCCGAGAGTGGCTGGCAATTAACGGTTACGATGCGAAGATGGGTGCACGACCAATGGATCGACTGATTCAGGAAAATATCAAAAAGCCCCTCGCTGAAGAGGTATTATTTGGGTCTTTAAGTCAGCGCGGAGGTACAGTATTGGTAACTATGAAGGATGATTCGCTAGCTATTAGTATAGAGGCCATGGAGTCTTCTGAAACCTAAGTCTCCATGGCGTAGTTCTACCTTTCGCGGAAAGTAATACGGCCTTTAGTTAGGTCGTAAGGTGTCATTTCTACCTTAACCTTATCACCCGTTAGGATACGAATGTAATGTTTTCTCATTTTTCCTGAGATATGCGCGGTAATAACATGATCATTTTCAAGTTTTACTTTGAACATGGTATTGGGCAGGGTATCAATAACCTCGCCGTCGAATTCGATGTGATCTTCTTTTGCCATAGGTAATTTTTAGTACTCTGTAAAAAGCGCGCAGTTTGCCTGAAAATGCTCAATATAGCAAAGTCATTATTTGTAGTGCGCCCCTCTAATAATTAATTATTTGCTAGATGGGGCAAATAAACATTCGCTAGTCCAGTCAATTTTACAATCACGATATTGTTTAAGTGTTTGTAAAAAAGCGCGCCTTTTTAATGATTGTCCACCCATGCTAATTAAATGTTCAGTCTCTAACTGACAGTCAATAAGCTTGAAACCTAAACTGGCTAAATGTTTACATAGATAGGCCAATGCAATCTTGGACCCATTAGTTTTGCGGCTAAACATTGATTCACCGCAAAATATCGCCCCAACAGCTACACCATAGGCACCGCCAACTAGCACTTCATCCTGCCATACTTCAACAGAATGAGCTCTACCCAGTCTATTTAAATAAGTATAGGCCAAAATCATTTCGCTATCTATCCAAGTCTCAGTCTTAAAATCACGCTCAGAACAGGCCTTTATAACCTGCTCAAATGATTGATTAAACGTTACCCGGTAAGCCTGTTTACGTAGTTGTTTTTGTAAGCTTTTAGAAATATGTAAATATAAAGGGTCAATGACGCATCTAGTACTTGGCGACCACCAAAGAATAGGGTCATCGTCGCTATACCAAGGAAAAATACCTTGATAATAAGCAGAGAGAAGGGTATCTGACTGAAGGTTTCCACCTACAGCCAGTAAACCATCAGGATCATCTAATGCGGTATTAGGATCAGGAAATATGGGTGCCTGCGGATCTAATACAGTCAGTTGCATTTAGGTGTCTAAGAAGCGTTCAGCATCAAGTGCAGCCATACAGCCGGTGCCGGCTGAGGTAACCGCTTGCCGATAGACATGATCAGCAACATCACCTGCGGCGAATACACCCTTAATACTTGTCTCAGTGGCATTGCCAGCCATGCCGCCCGCAATTGTTATGTAGCCATCTTTCATATCAAGCTGGCCAGAGAAGATATCCGTATTAGGCTTGTGACCAATGGCAATAAATACACCAGCAACATCAATTTGCTTGGTATTCCCTTCATTATCAGCTAGCTCTAGACCTGTAACGCCAGCATCATCTCCCAACACTTCTTTAAGATTGTGATTCCATTCAATACTAATATTGCCATCGCGCTCCTTCTCAAAAAGCTTATCCTGGAGCATTTTCTCTGCACGTAAACTATCTCTACGGTGAACTAGAACAACCTCTGAACATATATTTGATAGATAAAGCGCTTCTTCAACAGCCGTATTCCCACCGCCGACTACAGCCACTTTTTTGTTTCTATAGAAAAATCCGTCACAGGTAGCACAGGCTGATACACCTTTGCCCATAAAGGCTTCTTCAGAAGGAAGTCCTAAATATTGCGCAGATGCACCGGTTGCAATAATCAGCGAATCACAGGTATAGGATTGAGTACCCTCAAGTTTAAAAGGGCGCTCAGTAAGCTCTACTGATTCAATATGATCAAAGATTGTTTGAGTGTCAAAACGCTCAGCATGACGTTGCATGCGTGCCATTAACTCTGGACCCTGAACACCTTCGTCATCTCCCGGCCAATTATCAACATCTGTTGTAGTGGTTAGCTGTCCACCCTGTTGTATTCCTGTAATCACTACAGGATTAAGATTTGCTCTCGCAGCATAAACAGCGGCGGTCCAGCCAGCAGGGCCTGATCCTAAAATAATAAGAGGGAAATGTTGCACGTCAGACATAATTTTTTCTCGGATAATAAAGTTTAATGTTTGGTTTTTAAAACCGTTTATTAGGCCGACTATCATAATGATTCTTACTCAAGTCACCAATTAATTTTTTAATTTCTTTACATAGTTTATCAATATAACGGTAGTGCATGGCGTTTAGTCTAAATTAAGCTACAATTAGTGCTTTACAGAGCTAATAGGGCTTTAACCTTGAGCAATACAAAAACAACACGAACTAACTCGACATCCACTCAGCAGGCCGATACTGAAACAAGGTCTAAGCAACTTCTTGCCGAAGGCGCTCTTATTGGTTGCATTGCACTCTGTCTCATTATGATGGTGGCCCTATTAAGCTACTCGCCAGAAGACTCTGGCTGGTCAAAAACGGCAACCTCTCACCAAATAGAAAATGCCATTGGGCCCGCTGGCGCTTTGTTTGCTGACATTTTCTTTAACCTATTTGGTGGCATGGCATTTTTATTTCCGCTATTGCTGGCCGCTAGAGCATTGCAGATTCTCCGTACCTGCCTGCTAAAAGAGGCAATGCCATTTGACTCTGTTACTTTTAGCCTGCGCTTAATTGGCTTTGTCTTGGTTATGGTGAGCGCTACATCACTTGCCAACATCCAGCTTGACGACTCTCTTACTACCTATCCCTCGGGATTTGGTGGGGTCCTTGGTAAAACAATCAGCGAATCTGTGCTCGAAGTATTTAGCTTCACTGGAGCCACGGTTATTTTACTTTCATTGTTCTTTTTTGGACTGACTGTTTTCGCAGAAATTTCATGGATCCTTCTCATTGATTCACTAGGCGTTTCGACTATGGCCTTTAGTCGTTGGTTAACAACTAATTTTAGCGAATTTAGACGCAAACAGATTGAAAGAAATATTGCCAAAGATGCCAAAGCAGAACGTTCAATTAAGGTTGAGGCTGCGACAAAGAAAAAACAGCAGCGTATGCCGGTAACCATAAGTGCACCTGAAGCCAAGGCAAAAAATAGCAAACGAGTAGAAAGAGAAAAGCAACAGCCGTTATTTGTCGATGAAAAATTGGTTGGTGTGCTTCCGCCATTGAATTTACTGGATGCTCAAGATAAAACGTCCAATACAGGTTTTTCAAACGAATCCCTTGAGCATTTATCTCGCTTATTGGAAGTTAAACTTCAAGATTTTGGTATCAGTGCCACCGTGGTGGAGGTTTTACCTGGGCCTGTAGTCACACGCTTTGAAATACAACCCGCAGCCGGTATTAAGGTAAGCCGTATTACTGGATTAGCTAAGGATTTAGCCCGCTCTATGGCGGTTATTAGTGTCCGCGTGGTTGAAGTGATTCAAGGTAAATCTGTTGTGGGTATTGAAATTCCCAATGAAACCAGAGAAATGGTACGTTTAAGCGAGGTGCTAACGTCTGATGCTTATGACAACTCTAGCTCACCATTAACACTGGCTCTGGGTAACGATATTGCGGGTGTGCCTGTGGTTGCAGATCTTGCAAAAATGCCTCATTTACTAGTTGCAGGTACAACAGGCTCTGGTAAGTCTGTTGGTATTAATGCCATGCTGTTGAGCCTTTTATTTAAGGCCTCTCCAGATGAAGTAAAACTTATACTTATTGATCCGAAAATGTTGGAGCTATCGGTATATGATGATATTCCTCACCTTTTAACACCAGTTATAACGGATATGAAGGATGCCTCCAGTGGCCTTCGTTGGTGTGTTGGCGAAATGGAGCGCCGATATAAATTGATGGCGGCTCTAGGCGTTAGAAATATAGCAGGTTATAACCGTAAAATTGAAGATGCGAATAAATCGGGTAACCCAATTACCGACCCACTGTGGGTGTTTAACCCTGACGAAATGGGCTGGGACCAAACCCAAGAGCCACCAGAAGCACCTGTTTTAGAAACGCTCCCATATATCGTTGTCGTAGTCGATGAATTTGCCGATATGATGATGATTGTGGGCAAAAAAGTCGAACAGTTGATTGCACGTATTGCACAGAAGGCAAGGGCGGCTGGCATTCATCTTATACTGGCAACACAGCGTCCATCAGTCGATGTTATCACTGGATTGATTAAAGCTAATGTTCCTTCAAGAATTGGTTTTCAGGTATCGTCAAAAATTGATTCCCGAACCATCTTGGATCAGGGTGGAGCCGAGCAATTGCTAGGTCATGGTGATATGTTGTACCTGCCACCAGGAACTAGCGTGCCAGAAAGAATTCATGGTGCTTTTGTGGATGATCATGAAGTTCACAAGGTTGTGGCTGACTGGAAGCGACGTGGCGAACCTAATTATTTAACTGAAATTACTGACGAAGCCGCTTCATCTGGTGTCGCTGTTCCCGGCTTTAATGCCAGTGAGGAATCTGATGATAACGGTGAAAGCGACCCTCTATATGATGAAGCAGTAGCCTTTGTTCTTGAGACTCGTAAGGCTTCAATATCCTCTGTACAGAGAAAATTGCGGGTCGGCTATAACCGAGCGGCAAGACTAATTGAACAGATGGAGGCCAGTGGTGTTGTTAGCGCCATGGGGAACAATGGCAGCAGGGAAGTTTTAGCGCCCTCATCTGGTAATAGCTAAAGATTATGAACTTTTTTAGTCGAATATTTTTGGGTGTTTTAACTATAAACTTTTCATCTTTGTGTTTTTCACAGGATACTTCGGAAAGGCAACTCTACAACCTTTTAAGCCCGATAAAGAGTTTTTCAGTTAACTTTAGCCAACAATTAATGGATGAGCAGGGTACAACATTTCAGAGTCTATCTGGCCGGTTACATGCGCAAAAACCAAACAGGGTTCACTGGACTGTATTTGAACCTGCAGCACAGAAAATTGTTAGCAATGGCCTACGTTTATGGATATATGATCCCGATTTAGAACAGGTCATTATCCAGCCATTTGTCGAAGATATTGCGACAAGTCCGGTCAGTCTGTTTTCAGGCAACCTAGAGGGACTGAATAAAGCCTATCTTATTGCTGATCGTCCC
>Ga0207964_1000016_pt1 | contig 79674 bp, 78 predicted proteins | sample Knorr_S23_td_250_FD_185608 | JGI IMG/M metagenome (GOLD analysis project Ga0207964, IMG submission 185608) | Marine microbial communities from Southern Atlantic Ocean transect - Knorr_S23_td_250_ad_251m_LV_A (SPAdes) (version 2) | ecosystem: Environmental > Aquatic > Marine > Oceanic | place...
CAGCCCAATTTTGTCTGTTCCCCAGTAGGAGCGCGCATTCTACAGACAGACAGTGCACTGTCAACAAGTATTTTTATTTATTTTAAAGTCTTACAAAACCTAAAGGTCTGACGCATTAAATGCGCTCAAATAAATGGTATTTTTTCTTGCCTAATTTGACGAGATAATACCTGCTATAGATCCCACCTTTTAAAGAGAAAAGATCGGCAGTTCGCATGTTGTCTTCCAAGCCTTTAGCTTGCCCATTAACCAATACTGAATTTCGACTGAGCGCGTCTTTAACTTCCCGGCCAGACTTCACCATGCCAGCCTCCACCAAGAGATTGGTTAGAGGTTTATCTTGCAAGTCTAAATCAGACAAAGAGGAGCTAGGCAGCCCATCCTGACACAACTGCTGAAAATCCTGTTCGGACAAATCCGCAAGCTCACCGCTAAACATGGCTTCAGTTATCCGCAAGGCAGCATCGAGACCAACATCGCCATGAACCAAGGCAGTAACTTCACGAGCCAGTATACCTTGAGCCTCTGGGCGGCCCTTAGCTGCTTTGTCTTTACTTTCAATATCACTGATCTCAGCCAAGGGCAGAAAGGTGAAGTACCGAAGAAATTTATATACGTCTGCGTCAGCAACATTTAGCCAAAACTGATAGAAACTATAAGGCGAGGTTTTTGCAGCATCTAGCCATATAGTTCCTGATTCTGTTTTGCCGAATTTCGAGCCATCTGCTTTTGTCACCAGAGGTACTGTTAATGCAAAACACTGTGACTGATTTTGTCTACGGTTTAAGTCGATACCACTTACTATATTTCCCCATTGGTCACTACCGCCTATTTGCAAAGTACAATCATAACGACGGTTAAGCTCAGCAAAATCCCATCCTTGAAGCAAAGAGTAAGAAAACTCTGTGAACGAGATTCCTGCTCCCTCTCTGTCTAACCTCTGCTTCACAGACTCTTTCTGGATCATTGTATTAATGGAGAAGTGTTTGCCAACATTTCTCAAAAAATCCAGAACATCCACACCGGCAGTCCAATCTAAATTATTGACGGCCTTCGCGGCTATGGGTGATTGGTCGTCAAAATTGACAAACTGACTTGTTTGTCGTTTTAGTTTATCAACCCAGTTGGCAACCGTTTCGGGGCTGTTTAGTTTACGCTCTTCAGCCTTAAAACTAGGGTCACCAATTAATCCCGTTGAACCTCCTACCAAGACTATTGGTCTATGCCCTGCATCCTGAAATCGCTTCAAAACCAGCAAAGGGACCAAGCTACCAATATGCAAACTATCTGCAGTAGGATCAAAACCACAATAAAGCGTTCGCGATTCATCAAGATGCGCCAGTAGATCTTGATCGCCAGAGTACTGCGCTACAAGTCCACGCTGAGTTAATTCTTCGACTAACTGATTTCCAGAGAGATTTATCTTCATTTGTTTTTAATACTTAGATTGATTGACCGATAACGCTACAGCAGAGCGAGTGTAATTGCCCTGTAGTTTAACAGATATAGCGAGACTTAAGACCATTTTTCAATTTAATCTCATTCACTTGTAGCGCCTTTAAGAAATCGTAATATTGTATCTTCCTAATCAATCACGCTAAAATCTGGTCAATTTACTAATAGCGGTGATTTAAGGTGGTCAAAAAAACGCAAATTGTCGCTAATTCAATTCTCGTATTTTTTCAGATTATTCCGCGTCGTAATTTATTGTTTATCGGCGGCATTCTCGCGCTTATAGTCATCACCTTAGCACTTCCTGAACAAGAGGCTGATCAGGCTAAATTGGTCATCGAGCCTATTTTGGTTCCGATCGAATCTAAACCATTGGAAATTGTTGACAGCCAGATTGATCTCAACTGGCAATCAGAGATAGTGGGCAAGGGAGATAATTTATCCACGCTTTTCTTACGCGCTAAATTTTCCGCTAAGGATGTTCATGAAATTTCAACTTCGCCTAAAGGAAAACTGTTGCGAAATCTTTTCCCCGGCGAATCTTTGCGTTTTGGAACGGACAAAGATAAGAAGTTACATCAGGTGCATTACATAAAGTCCCCTCTAGAAAGCTATGTGTACACTCGCCAAGGAAATAAGTATCAAACTGAAAAGCGAATGCGAGAACCCGAGATTCTAGTGAGTTACAGAGAAGGTGTCATAAAAGACTCGCTCTATCTCTCAGGCAAAGAGGCCAACTTGCCTGACAAGCTTATAATGGAAATGGCCAATATTTTTGGATGGGATATTGATTTTGTTTTTGATATCCGCCCGGGAGACTCATATTCACTGCTTTATGAAGATCGCTTCATCGATGGAGAAAAATTAGGTGTGGGCAATATTATAGCCGCGTCTTTTACCAACCAAAAAAAGACCTTTGATGCTGTTCGCTACACTAATAATGAAGGCCAAAGTGATTACTACACCCCCGAAGGGTTTAGCATGCGCAAAGCGTTCCTGCGAACTCCTTTAGATATTTTTCGCATTAGTTCAGGGTTTAATTTGCGACGTAAACATCCTATTCACAAAAAAATTAAAGCCCACCGTGGCGTGGATTACGCAGCACCAAGGGGTACACCTGTATATGCAGCCGGTGGAGGCAAGGTCATCGAAGCGGGGTTCGATAAATACAATGGCAACTATGTATTTTTACAACACGGCCAAACCTATATCACCAAATACTTGCACTTAAATAAAAGAAAAGTGCGCAGAGGCCAAACTGTAAAACAGCGTCAACTTATTGGTACAGTCGGGTCAACTGGATACTCTACCGGCAACCATCTTCACTATGAATTCTTAGTTAATGGCGTTCATCGCAACCCGCGTACCGTCAAGCTACCCCAGGCAAAGCCAATTGCTGAAAATGAAAGAATGGTCTTTAGACAGACAGTCGAACCTATGCTATCTCAATTAGCTGAGTATCAAGATAAGTCACAGTTAGCATTGGTGGAGGGCAATTCATCAAATGCCAATTGAGCGCAAATTATGACCACACCTGATATCTATATTGGGCTCATGTCTGGCACCAGCGTTGATTCCATTGATGCTGTGGCTGTAAACCTTGATCAAGACAACCTTAGGCTATTAGGCGCTCATAGCCATAACATTCCTGCTACCTTAAAAAAAGCGATTCTAGGACTTTCTGAGCCAGGAGTCGACGACGTTCTACTCTACAGTGAAACGGATAACGAGATTGGAGGGTTATTTGCGCAGGCTACTTTAGCACTCATGTCAAAGCTAAATATCACGGCCAGTCAAGTTACGGCCATAGGCTCCCACGGACAAACAGTGCGCCATCAGCCGCCTGGTATAAACAATGGATTTAGTCAGCAGATCGGCAACCCTAATCTAATTGCGGCCCAAACTGGATGTTCCGTTGTATCCGACTTTAGGCGTGCAGATATGGCCCGCGGGGGACAAGGCGCTCCTCTGGTTCCGGCATTTCACAAATCATTATTCAGCCACTCAGAGGAAGTGCGAGTCATTTTGAATATCGGTGGGATTTCAAATATTACCATCTTATATCCCGACGGCAAGTGCCAAGGCTTTGACACTGGTCCTGGGAATATACTCCTTGATGGATGGTGCTCTAAGCATAGAGGGAAGTCATATGATAATGGAGGTCAATGGGCCTCTAGCGGAACTCCTTCCATGCCTCTACTCAATCAACTAATGCAACATCGATTCCTTGATTTAACGCCACCAAAAAGTACAGGAAGAGAAGATTTCAACTTAGCATGGCTAGAACAACAAGTTAGGTCTTATCCTTTATCACCTGAAGATATCCAGTCAACTTTAACTCTATTTACCGCCGAGACCATTGCTAAAGGTATAACTTCTGTGTCCGCGCCAGTAGACGGAATTTTTGCCTGCGGTGGCGGTGTACATAATACAAAATTAATTAGCGAACTTAATCTCAGTTTATCTACCCGAGATCTTCCAGAAATTAATTTAACATCCGAAATTGGTCTTGACCCCGACTGGGTAGAGGCCTGCGCATTTGCTTGGCTCGCTAAGCAGCGAATAGAGAAGAAGGCGGGGAATCTTCCATCAGTAACAGGAGCATCTAAAGCGGTAGTATTAGGTGGGCTCTACTTACCCTGAAGTCCAAACGCATAAATTAAATAGAGAACGAAGCTCCGCATCCACACGTAGTGGATGCATTTGGGTTGGTAATGATAAATCGAGAACCCATTAATCCAACCTCATAGTCAACAGTGGACCCCGCTAAATATTGAAAGCTTAAAGAATCAATTAATACCGTAACCCCTTCACGACTAACCGAAGTATCGTCTTCAGCCATACTTTCTTCAAATGAGAAGCCATACTGGAATCCAGAACAACCTCCGCCAGTTACAAAAACTCTGAGCTTGAGCTCCTCATTTTCTTCCTCAGCCTTTAAACTCTGCACTTTAGCCACAGCTCGGTCGGTAACTTCCAAAGCCGTAGGTGTGTATGTTTGAATTCCTGACATAAGTGCTCCGCAACAATGAACCGGGCGCGGTTCTAGATGACTATGTTTCGTTCTAAGTTACTTCTTTCCTGAACTGGCGGTCGAATTATTCTTGCCGTCAGTCTTATTTTCCTGTTGAAAAGTACTCACATTTGTCGCTGGAAGCTCATGGACCAAGTTTCCCGCAACATGAGCTCCACGCTCAATTTCGAGGGTATTATAATATATATTTCCTTCTACTACTGCTTTCGCAGCAAGTCTTGCATTCTTTGATGAGAAAATATCACCCTTGATATGTCCATTGACGACGACTGTAGGCGCAGATATTTTACCCTCTACTTCCCCACCATTTAGCACTCTCACTTGAGCATTCTCATCATCTGTGGTTATTTCCCCAACAACTGACCCTTGAACCTCTAGACTCCCCAAAAAGTCGAGGTCCCCCTGCAACCTAGTTCCCTCAGCGATAAGAGTTGTTGGCTGCGCGGATGAGCCATATTTAGACCCTTCTTGTTTGTTGCTTTTGTTAAACATCGTTCACTCCTCAACAACCCAGTCAAAGGTTTTATCATAAGAGGCTTTTTTGCTCCATGAATATCTTAATACAATCCTGACTTTATCAGGATAAAAACCCTCCGGTAAGCTTAAAACACCTTGATTAATCGAAAAATACTTAAACTTTAACCTAATCGGCATTTCCACAATATTTGAATCTAAATTTGACAACGGTAAAGTCAACACTCGATCGCCTTGGCTGCCTATTACAGTTATCTCGGCAATAACATTTGTGATCTGCATCTTTGCAGTTTTTTGCCTAGCAACCCAGCGATAAGCCAACTGCTTTTTACTTATCTGAGTAAGGCTAAATTTAGTTACAGACAACCCACTTGGTTGACTTCCATCACTTAGTAACTCTCTATAAAGCCCCAACTGTTCTTCATTCTCGAAAACCTGTTTTTGTAAAACAATCATTTCCTGGCGCGCATTCTCTAGCGCTGCTGCATCAACTGCTATATTTAGACGCATCATCTCAAGCTCGGTGGTTTTTATATCCAAAGATTTACCAAGCCTCAAAACCTGTTCGCTCAGCGCTTGGTGCTCCGTTTGAAGCCCTTCCTGTCTATTCTGCTGCCACCAAATTCCAATAATAAAAGAAACTATGAAAACACCCAAGAACGCCGAAAACAACCAGTATTTGTATCCTTCTCTATGAGTAACGACAACCGATCTTCGTTCTGCCATTAAGGTAACAACCCAGGAGCAGTCAGCCCAGATGTTTCAGGTAAATCAAACATAAGATTCATACATTGAATAGCTTGACCAGATGCACCCTTAGTCAAGTTATCTTCTACCACTAGCACAATAACCTTAGCCCCACTGTTAGGCCTATGCACAGCAATCTGGCAAAAATTAGATCCTCTAACCGACCGTGTTTCTGGATGACTTCCTGCAGGTAACACAACAACAAAGGGTTCCTTCTCAAACTGACTTTCAAAGAGGGCTTGTACGTCCACATCCGTATCTACCAAATTGGTGTAAATCGTGGTGTGTATGCCACGATTAATAGGTAGTAAATGTGGAACAAAAGTAATTCCTACAGCCTGACCTGCAATATCAGCGAGGCCCTGCTCAATCTCTGGCTGATGACGATGTCCAGATACTCCATAGGCTTTAAAACTATCGCTTGCCTCTGATAATAAATTCGAAATATTCGCCTGCCTTCCAGCTCCACTTACTCCTGATGCTGAATTAGCTATCACATCATTCTTATCAATACAGCCAGCAGTTAACAACGGAAGTAACCCAATTTGTACACTGGTGGGATAACACCCAGCACAAGCCACTAAATCAGCTTTTATAATTTTTTCACGGTTAAATTCTGGTAATCCATAGACTGCACAATCCAGCAAATCTTGCGCCAAGTGAGGTTGTCCATACCACTGTTCCCAAATCGCGGCATCGCGTATACGAAAATCCGCAGACAGATCAATAACCTTAATACCTGCATTTAGCATCTCAGGCACAGTTGACTGAGCAACTCCGTGAGGTGTCGCAAAAAAGACTAGATCGCAATTTTTTAGATGGCTCATATCTGGAGCTACAAAGGACAAATCTATATGTCCGCGCAAGTTCGGGTAAATATCGGACACCAGAGTACCTTGATCACTGCGTGATGTGACTGCAGTTATCTCCACCTCAGAGTGACTAATAAGCAAGCGTATTAACTCTGCGCCTGTATAACCTGTCCCGCCAACAATGCCAACTTTGATCACCTGATCCTCTCTTTTCAATATCCAGATTGCGCTAACACGCCTATAATACCGTAAAGTGACTCAAGCAACTAAGCGATTACTTTCCAAATTCTTGGAAAAATCAGTCTAAGAGGCCTTAATTAAATGTATCAATGGGTATTAGCGTTTCATATTATTGCCGTGATCTGCTGGTTTGCAGCTCTTTTTTATCTACCAAGACTGTTTGTCTATCACGTGATGTCTGAGGATGAAATAAGCATTGAGCGCTTCAAGGTTATGCAACGAAAGCTTTATCGCGGCATTGCTAACCCATCGATGATTGGCACCATCATCTTCGGGCTTTGGCTCGTTACTTTGGTGCCGGCATATCTGAACGAAATCTGGTTCCAGCTAAAAGCAGGATTGGTCGTACTTCTTATCGGGTACCATCATATGTGTCTTTCACATATGAGAAGACTAGCGGAAGATCGTAATGATAAAACACACGTTTACTTTAGGGTCTTTAATGAAATTCCAGTTTTATTTTTAGTAGGCATAGTGATTTTAGTTGTTGTAAAGCCGTTCTAATAAGACCAAATAGCCTCATATCTCGTAATCAAGGATAATGTCATTTCTACACTCAAGTAACCAGCCGATATCCTAGGGAAAATTAATGCCAAATACAGTAAAAACTTCACGCTCTCAACAGCTATTTAAAGCTGCCCAGAAAAGCATTCCCGGCGGTGTAAATTCACCGGTGCGCGCCTTTCGTGCGGTAGGAGGAACCCCGGTCTTTTTTGAGCGTGCCAGTGGAGCTTATATGTATGATGCAGATGGCAATCGTTATATTGACTACGTTCTGTCTTGGGGGCCGATGCTATTGGGGCATGGTAATGAAACGGTTTTACAAGCCATTGGTGAGCAACTAGAAAAGGCAATGACTTTTGGCACCCCAACAGAGCTTGAGATCCAGTTAGCTGATAAAATTTGCAGCATCGTTCCAGGCATGGAATTGATTCGCATGGTCAACTCTGGCACAGAAGCAACGATGAGTGCCATCCGCCTCGCTAGGGGCTATACGGGACGCGACAAAATTATTAAGTTCGAAGGCTGCTACCACGGTCATTCAGACTCCTTGCTCGTCAAAGCGGGTTCGGGCGCCCTGACCCTTGGAGTTCCGAGCTCTCCAGGCGTACCTGCAGGTTTAGCCGATCACACGATAACACTCAATTACAATGATATTGACCAAGTAAAACAGGTGTTTGCAGAGATAGGCGAGCAAGTTGCTTGCATCATTGTAGAACCTGTTGTGGGGAATATGAACTGTGTGCCCCCGATTCCTGGATTTTTGGAAGCTCTTAGAGAATGTTGCACTGCCAGTGGTGCGCTGCTAATCATTGATGAGGTAATGACTGGCTTTCGCATCAGTCAGCAGGGAGCCATCGGTTACTACAATATTGATGCTGACCTGATATGTCTTGGCAAAGTAATTGGCGGTGGTATGCCAGTAGGTGCTTTTGGTGGAAAGCGTGAAATCATGGAACATATAGCTCCCCTTGGGCCTGTGTACCAGGCCGGTACCCTTTCAGGCAATCCGGTGGCTATGGCATCTGGTCTGGCAACACTCAATTTAATTTCTGGCCCAGGTTTTTTAGAGCCTGTGAGTAATCGCACCACTCAACTAGTCGACGGTTTAGTTCAACGAGCGACTGCAGCCGGTATACCGCTAACGAGTAATCATGTCGGTACAATGTGGGGAATCTTTTTCTCTGAGGAAGATAAAATCATTAACTACAATCAAGTCATTAAGTGTGACACTGATCGTTTTGCGAAATTTTTCCATGGCATGTTACAAGAGGGGGTGTATCTTGCTCCTGCATCCTACGAAGCTGGATTTATGTCTGCAGCACATACAGACCAAGACATTGAAGATACTCTAAATGCTGCCGAGCGAGTTTTTGCTAAAATCTAGGCGACCATAAAAAGTAATATTTATGTGGCAGTTCGGTTTTTTGCGTATCATGTACTCTTAATTACAAGCTAAGTTAACTATTTTTACGCAGCCGGAGTATCCATGAGCTTTAAAACTAACCGCGGACCATACCCTTACACTCGTATGCGTCGCGCTCGTGCTAGGGATTTTTCTCGCCGTTTAGTGTGTGAAACAACGCTATCAGTCAACGATCTTATCCTGCCAATGTTTGTCATCGACGGGATATTGCAATCAGAGCCGGTGGATTCTATGCCGGGTGTGAATCGGTTATCTATCGATTTGCTTGTGCTTGAAGCAAAAGAGATAGCAGCCCTAGGAATTCCAGCTATTGCTCTCTTTCCAGTTGTCGATCAAGAACTAAAAACAGCGTTAGCTGAGGAAGCCTACAACCCAGAGGGTCTGGTTCAACGTGCGGTTAAAGCATTAAAAACATCAGTACCAGAACTGGGTATCATCACAGATATTGCCTTAGACCCATTCACCGTTCATGGCCAAGATGGCATCATAGATGAGGGGACTGGTTATGTTATCAATGACGTGACTAACGAAGTTTTAATCAAGCAGGCTCTTTCACATGCACAAGCGGGTGCTGATATTATTGCTCCGTCTGACATGATGGATGGGCGCATTTGCGCCATCCGTGAGGAGCTCGAGGATAACGGATTTGTCAACACGCAGATTCTAGCCTACTCAGCTAAATATGCCTCTAATTACTACGGACCATTTCGTGACGCAGTAGGTTCTGCTGAGAATATTCAAGGTGGTGATAAAAAAACCTATCAGATGGATCCTGCCAATAGCGACGAAGCACTGCATGAATGTGCGTTGGATCTCGATGAAGGTGCAGATATGATTATGATTAAACCTGGCATGCCTTACCTAGATATCTTGAAACGAGTAAAAGATGAGCTGAAAGCGCCAACTTTTGTTTATCAAGTCAGCGGTGAATTCGCTATGCATTGTGCTGCATTTGAAAAGGATTGGTTAAATAGGGACCAAGTCATCATGGAGTCTCTTCTCGCATTTAAACGAGCCGGTGCCGATGGGATTCTGACCTACTTTGCCAAAGAGGCGGCTCAACTTCTAACTCGCGGCGATTAATCTTGCGTCTGGACAAATACATCAGCAATGCCACGGATCTTTCGCGCTCCGAAGTAAAGCGAATGATCAAAGCTGGGATGGTGGAGGTCGAATGTCAGATTGTGACCAACCCCGCCACCAAAGTAATCTCGGACCAGGAGGTTAGCTTAGATGGTTCAATTATCAATGCCTATAAGCATCGCTACTTCATGCTCAACAAGCCTGCCGGAATCGTTTCCGTAACCAAGGATGCAAATCATCCTACCGCAATAAGTCTTATTTATGAGCATCGCAGTGAAGAGCTGCAAATTGCTGGTCGCCTGGATGTTGACACCACGGGCTTACTACTAGTAACTGATGATGGTAAATGGAATCATCGCCTTACCTCTCCACAGTCTAAATGCACCAAAATTTATGTAGTAACCTTAGCTAATCCCATAGATTCGGACTATAGCGAAAGACTTGCTCACGGCGTATTGTTAGAGGGTGAAAAACATCGCTGCCTGCCTGCGACCATGGAACAAATAGACAGCCATTGTTTAACCCTCGCCATTGGTGAGGGTAAGTATCATCAAGTCAAGCGTATGTTTGCCGCCCTGGGAAATCATGTTGTCAAACTCCATCGCTTCAAAGTTGGAGATATTGTGCTTGATGATAATTTAGCTGAGGGTGATTACAGGGCGCTATCTGATGCTGAGGTCGCCTCCATATGACAACTAAAAAGTTCTCTCTGCAACGGCCCCAAGTAGACAGAAATACCTCTTTGCTTATTGAGCAATTATATTCAGCTGAAGGGCATTATCTTATTGTTGCTGATGAAAACTGGACTCTTGTTAATTGGCGAGATATCGCTGCAACCTGTAAATGTAATCTCAGTTTAATCAGCAATCGCTATGATATTGTTCAGCATGCCCAAGGCGCCGGATTGGCCTCAATATTCAATGATTTTGACTTCAACGACTTCGAGTCAAAAGCCTATGACGGAATTTTATTTCGTGTATCCAAAGAGCGGGCAAGTAGTCACCACGTTATCAATGAAGCCTCAAGATTGCTCAAGCCACAGGGGTTACTTTTATTGTCGGGAGAAAAAAATGACGGTCTTAAGACCTACGTCAAAAACACCTGCAACCTCTTTGGTGATCGAACTGCCGCCAAAAAACATGGCAATAACTATTTGGCAAGGGTCAGGCTTCACCGGTCAGACTCAGTCCGATTAGATCATAATAGCTATGATGTAATACGGCCAGTAAAAGCCCTTTCAGAGCTCTCTTTTTCCAGCAAGCCTGGTATTTTTGGTTGGGACAAAATCGATCGTGGTAGTGCATTCCTGGTAGAGCATCTTCCAATCTTTCTTAGCCGCTTTGATCAACCACCAAAGACGCTTCTTGACCTGGGTTGTGGCTATGGCTATTTATCCTTTCATGCCAACCAGAACGGGATTAACAAGATTACCGCCACAGATAATAATGCTGCGGCTATTCTCGCAGCTAAAGCCAACCTGAAACCAATTATTAAGGAGTGCGAAGTGATACCTTCAGATGCTGGTGACACAGTAGAAGGTAACTTTGATACGATTTGGTGTAATCCGCCGTTTCATCAAGGTTTCGCTATTGACGGAGATATGTCAGCTAAATTTCTGAAAGCGACCAAAAGACTATTAGCGCCAGAAGGTCACGCCCTTTTTGTCGTTAATAACTTTATCCCGCTGGAGCAAAAAGCGCTCAAATACTTTAGGTCGGTCCAAACTTTAGCTAATAATGGCTCTTTTAAACTGATCGCCCTACGGAACTAGGAGATCACAATCCCATCGCTCGTTTTATAATCTCATTTTTCAAAGGCGTTATCTTATCCAGTTTAGACATTCCAAGGCTCCGCAGTAACCTCAAAGGTAATTGATCTGCCGAAAAAAGGTGTTTAAATCCCTCCATTACACTCATAGCCATCAAGTTTTCGGGTTTACGCCGACGCTGATATCGTCTGAGAGTAAACTCTCCCCCTAGATCATTACCTCTTGCTTGCGCTCTTTTAATCTCATCAACTAGAGCTTCGACATCAGCAAATCCAAGATTCACGCCCTGACCCGCCAAAGGATGAATGGTGTGGGCTGCATCCCCGACCAGAGCCACGCTAGGTAAAACGTAATCAACCGCATGCCGTTGCCTAAGAGGAAAACTAAATCGTTTGTCAACGGAGATAACTTGACCTAAACAGCATTCACTAGCACGCGTTAGTTCACTGCAAAACTGCTCGTCATTTAATGCCATCAAAGCTTTTGCGGCGGCGGGCTCCTGAGACCAAACAATAGAGCAATGATGCTGATCTCCTCCATTATTAAGAGGAAGTAATGCCAGAGGTCCAGTTTGCATAAAGCGCTGCCATGCCGTCTGCTGATTGGGATTTTCAGTCTTGATGGTTGTTACAATTGCTTCGTGCTCGTAATCCCACTCTTTGGATGTGAAGCCAAAATTTTGGCGTACTTCAGAGTTGGCCCCATCTGCACCAACTAAAAGAGCAGCCTCTATTTGTTGGTCATCATCCAAAGTTACGGTAATCAAACCCGCATGTTTTTGATACTTACAGATAGTCGATGGGCATATAAAGTCAATATTCGAAAGGTTTTGTGTCTCTTCTAACAGCGCCTGCACAATCGCAGAACTCTCTACAATATGGCCTAAGTTGGGTTGGTGAATATCATGGCAATTAAAGCGAATTCGTCCAGTGCTTTCCGCGTCCCATACTTCCATCTTTAGATAAGGACTCACTCTTAGATTCTCAATGGTCTCCCAAACTCCGCAGGAAGTTAATATTTGTCGAGATTTCTCAGTAATGGCTGCAACACGAGGATCAAAGCTAGCTTCATTAAAAGGCTTAGCTATTGATGCTTCAACCAATGCTATTTTTAGAGGCTTTGTTTTACCAGTAGTATCCGACTTAGATAATAAACATGCTGCAGCGGCACCAACCATCCCTGCACCAACAATAATAACATCGTATGAATCAGCCATGACGAGCCTCTGGCGCTGTCATACCCATTCCAAACTTTATAAAACGATGGCGTAATTGAGGAACTAAATCCAAGGCAAGCAAGCCCGAGTTACGACCCATTGCGGCAACATTGGATGGGCCTGCAAAGAACTTAGTGAGACTATCGCTAAATACTAAAGTATTACGCTGGTCCGTCTGTTGCTGCTGATAATAGCATTCGAGAGTCTCAAGAGAGCCAATCGATTTCTGTTGGATCCGCGCTTCACTAAGCTTTTCAGCCAGAGCGGCTGCATCTCGGAGCGACAGGTTAAAACCTTGGCCCGCAACGGGATGTAAGCTATGAGCAGCATTGCCCATTACTACCACATTACGACGCACCTGCTCAGACGCTAGAGTTAGCACTAGAGGAAAAGCTGTTCGCTGGCCGGCTTGCTTAAAAGTACCCAAACGATGGCCAAAGCGCTGTTGCAAACAACGCAAAAAATCTTCATCGCTAGCCTCCACTAATTGTCTGGCCGCCTCTTCTGGTTGAGCCCAAACCAATGCACTGCGATATTTCCCTTGATAATCTGGGAGCGGAAGCAAAGCCATTGGGCCCTGGTCAGTAAAACGCTCGTAAGCGACCCCTTGATGTCTTTGATTAAGTTGAATATTTGCAATAATCGCAGTTTGCCCATAGGCCGAGCTTTTACTGTTAATACCTAGTTTGTGCGCTGTTTTAGAATCAGCTCCATCGGCAATAATAATCAGATCAGTACGAACGTTTAGTTCTTCTTGGGATGAATTGATACCTACCTTCAAGGAGATTTCTATACCATTACTACGGGGCTTAATAGTGTTGATCTGAGTATTACCGCAGATTTTAATAGCTTCATCTTTAAGCCGATTCATCAGCACAGATCCAAGCCAGCGATTTTCAATAACATATCCCAAAGCATCGACGTCAGCTTCTTCCGCTGTCATGCGAGTTATGCCGCCATGACCACGATCACTAACATGAATTTGACTGATGTCACTTGCGTGTGCCCCTAACTGCTCCCAGAGGCCGATCGACTGATAGATCTTCCTGCTGGTCCAAGAAAGTGCTGTAGAGCGAGCATCAAAACTAGAGCTATAACTGAGTGCAGAGTCAGTGGGCACAACTAGGGAATTGGACTCAATCAACAAGATATTCCACTCACCTTGCTTAGCGAGAATCAAAGCCAAACTAATACCAACCATACCGCCGCCAACGATTACCATATCGTAATGGGTTACGCCTTTTGCTCTCTGATTTGACTTACTGGGTATCATTAAGTGTTGGTTATCCCGCCATTAAAGCTTCGATCTCGCTCCTCTCCTTAGGCACTGCAGATGTTAAATTTTCATTTCCATCCTTGGTCACAACAATGTCATCCTCGATCCGAACAGCAATGCCATGCCATTTTTCATCAATATTTGGATTGCCTGGAGCAATATAAATCCCCGGCTCTATAGTCACTACCATACCTGGCTCATAGACTCTCCATTGCCCATCTATTTTATAATCACCAACATCATGGACATCCATGCCCAACCAATGTCCAGCGCCATGCATATAAAACTCTCGGTGCGCTTCATTGGCAATTAATTCATCCACATCTCCCTGAAGAAGCCCAAGATCGACGAGTCCCTGAGTAATAGTGCGAATAGTCGCTTCATTAGTTTTGTTGTACTCAATCCCTGGACCAATCATAGCAATAGCTTCCGCCTGAGCCTTTAGAACAACATCATAAATCGCAGCTTGCTCAACACTAAATTTACCGTTAACTGGGAAGGTGCGTGTAATATCAGCAGCGTAATTCTGATATTCACAGCCTGCATCTATAAGTACTAGATCGCCATCCCTCAAGGGATCTTTGTTTTCAACATAATGCAATACACAGCCGTTTTTTCCTCCACCCACAATGCTACTGTAGGCAGGACCTACGGATCCTGACATCGCAAATTCATGTTCAATCTCAGCTTGTAACTGGTACTCAAAAATACCTGGTCGACTAGCTTTCATAGCCCGGACATGAGCTTTCGCTGATATCTCACCAGCTTTGCGCATAATTTTAACTTCACCGGCAGTTTTAAATAAACGCATCTCATTGATGAAATGATCAAGATCAACAAATTCGCCTGGAGGAAGAGCGCCATTACCTCGCTGACTACGAACATGATTAATCCAGTCCATTAAATGTTTGTCAAATTCTGGGTCCTTACCTATGGCGTAGTACAGACGATCTTTACCTTCAATTAAGTTAGGCAAAATATCGTCTATATCAGAGATAGGAAATGCATCATCCGCACCAAAGTTTTTAACTGCACCTTTAGGGCCCTCTCGATAGCCATCCCAAGTCTCACGCAATGGATCTTTGTCACGACAAAAAAGAATTGTTTCGCCATTCTCACGGCCTGGAATTAAAACCAATACAGACTCAGGTTCGGGAAACCCACAAAGATAGGACAAGTTTACATTCTGCTTGTAGGGGTAATGAGTATCTCGAGAACGGATTTTTTCAGGTGCAGATGAAATAATAGCAATGCTATTTTTATGCATCTGCGACATTAAATCTTTGCGCCTGGCGGCATATTCTTTATTTGTGGTCATGCTAACGGCTCCTGACGATGCTCATAAAAACATCAAATTTACAGTATTAATGGATAGTTGGTGTTGACTCAACGCTTAAATCTGGATGCAGATCGGTAAATATAACTTGAACACCTAACCTGATATATTCTACAAGTTCAGTGTAATCTCGTTCACCATCGTCCTCTGATTCAAAATCGACAGAAATTTGGCCAATAGCCGCTAAATCATCTAGCGCCTCTTTGCCATCCCCTGAAATTTCAAACTCTTCTCCAAGCCCTTCAGCGAGCCCTGAGATATAATTGCTGCACCATTCTCCAACGGCAACTAATCGCTCACTAAGTGGCAATTCATCATCAGGTAATATAGGCTGGAAAAGGAATGATAGATCTTCAAGATTACTTAAAGAAGTTTCATAAAAATCTCTCAGCTCACTTCCCGCCGCGTCAGCTTGTTCTTCAGACAGTGCAAGCCACGCAGAGGATACTTCAATTAGGTGCTCAATCTCCACCGCACCACAGGTTAATCTCCCACACAGAAAGCCATGAAATGCAGAAGGGCTGGCATTGATCTTAAGGGAGTAAAACAAGTCTTCAAGTTGCTCAAATGTCACGTATGTACCTCATCAAGTTCGAACCGCATCCTATCACTCTTAGATTGTCCCTGCATCTTAGTTCATGCAATCTTGTAATTGACCAACACCTACACAATGCCTATAGTTATCAAGCTTTATCACATCCCTTTGTAATGGTATGAACTGAATCATGACTGACACTGATAGTTTTGAAGACAAACTAGATCGCCTCATAGAGCTCTGCCAGCAGTTGAAGCGAGATAACAAGGCATTGCGAGAGAGAGAAGGTGATCTTCTTGGTGAGCGCAGTCAATTGATGAAAAAAAATGAGATGGCCAGGCAAAAGGTAGAGACTATGATCAATCGTCTTCAAGCATTGAGTGCAGAGTAATAATGTCTAATATCTCTCTAAAAATTAATATTCTCGACAAGGAGTACCAAGTTAATTGCGCTCCAGAAGAACGCGAAGCCTTAGAATATTCAGCGCAGTTGCTGAATGATAAAATGGAAGAAATTCGCCGCGGATCACATATTATTGGCCTTGAACGAATCGCTGTCATGGCGGCGTTAAATTTAGCCCACGATTTAATTCGCACCGAACACTCTGCAAAACAAAATAGTGACGCTTCCGACTTATTAGGCTCGATGGATTCAAAGTTAAATTCTGTATTAGATGATTTGGCCAGCGAAACCTTTTAAAACTCTGCAAAAACTCCGTCGATTTATTCTATAACTCGCTATTTTTCAATTTCGGTCTGTTATACTGGGGGCTCCTGGGATGTTTGCCAGCCAAGAAGTCCCTGAGCCGATAATTATTATCCGGCTTCTTTCTGTCAACATTGTTGTGCAATTCCGTGCGTCGGAACGCCTGATATGTTGCGAGAGTCGCCACCTTGAACTCTTCGGTTCAAGGCCACGTTGGCAGCGGCATTCTGGGGTTTCATAACAGCTGAGATAAGGCAATGAGTAACAACGACATTCGAAAGCAGTTACGCGTCAAAAGACGTTCACTGTCGCCTCAGCTGCAACTCTCCGCCTCAGAGAGGCTCGCATCATACTTATGTAAGAAGTCTGTATTTATAAATGCTCAGAAAATTGGTTTCTATATTGCGAATGATGGAGAGATTGATCCAGCAGAGCTAATGACATCTGCGAAGAATTTAAACAAACAATGTTTTTTGCCTATTGTAGGCCCAAACAAAACAAACAACTTATATTTTGGGCCTTTTGACGCAAACACTAAATTAAAGCCCAATCGTTATGGTATCTTGGAGCCTTCGCTGGATGAAGGGAAAACCGTATTCCCTCGTTCTTTAGATGTTTTATTTATGCCTTTGGTCGGGTTTGATAGACAAGGAAATCGCATAGGCATGGGTGGCGGGTACTATGATCGGGCTCTGGCTTTTATGAAAGAACAAGAAAACCCAAGCCTCACCTTGGTGGGCCTAGCCCACAGTATTCAAGAAGTGTCTCAGATCTCTAGTCAGAGCTGGGATATCCCTTTACACCTAATTGCCACAGAGAAAGAACTAATATGCGCAAGACCAAGATAATTTGCACCATCGGACCAGTCACAGAATCCATTGAAATGCTGGAGAAGTTAGCCACTGCGGGCATGAATATCGCCAGATTGAATATGTCCCATGGTAGCCATGAGTCACATGCAAAAATCATCGAATCAATAAAGCAGTTAAATACTAAACTTGATCATCCAGTGGCGATCCTCCTTGACACCCAAGGTCCCGAAATACGCACTGGTGATATGGTAAATGATTTACATCTCAACGAAGGAGATACAATTTCTATTGTTGCTCGAGGCGCAGAAAATGTTGAAGAGTCTTCAATTCACGTTAACTATGATGACCTTATCAACGATGTTGATATTGGCGATACAATTACTGTTGATAACGGTTTGATTAACCTGCAAGTACTTGAAAAACAAGATCGTATGATGAAAGTTAAAGTCATTGATGGAGGTTTGTTAAAGAGCAAACGCCACGTCAATCTGCCAGGAATACGAGTGAATTTGCCTGCTATTACAGACAAAGACCGACGTGATATTGAATTTGGTATGAGTCAGAATGTGGATTTTATTGCTCTTTCCTTTGTCAGAGAGGCTGAGGATGTCCATCAATTACGTGCTCTTCTTGGCGACAAAGCGGACGAAATAAAAGTGGTTGCAAAGCTAGAAGATCAAGAAGCTATTACTAACATGGTAGAAATTGTCGATGCTGCTGACGGAATTATGGTCGCCCGCGGAGACTTAGGTGTCGAGATACCATTGGAAGTATTACCCAGAATTCAGCGTCGTATTATTCGTACCTGCGCTGAGATGGGCAAGCGTGTAATTGTCGCTACACACATGCTGGAGTCTATGATCGAAAACCCTATTCCTACGCGAGCAGAGGTAACTGATGTTGCTAACGCTGTCTACGAAGAATCCGATGCTATTATGCTGTCTGGCGAGACAACTGTTGGTAAGTACCCGATCAAGTGCGTGGAAATGCTAGATAGAATCGCTCGCTCGACCGAAAGTAGCAGAGGCCTTTTGTTCACCGACAATTTGGAAATCAATGAAGACAAACAACAAATAGCAAGAGCTGCCGTGACCTTGGCTGAATCTATCTCCGCTAAGGCAATAATTGTTCCCACCCGGCGTGGCCGCATGGCAAATCGTGTTACCAACTGCCATCCTCAAGAATCTATTATTTGTGCTTTCACAGATAATGATCGGACCATGCGACAGCTAATGCTAAACCGTAATGTTTTAAGCTATCAAATCAGCTTTAGCAAAGATTCTGAGAAAACATTGGCTGCCGCTGCTGCCGTAATGCTTAAAAGAAATGATTTTTCTCCGGAGGATCCTGTAGTAGTTATTTCCGATGCCCTTGCTGGATCTGGATTTGAGGCAATACAAATTAGACAGATTTCAGACCTACTGTAATAATTCCCTCAAGGTAGCTAACCCCTTTACACAAGGGTTAGCTGCCAAGAAAAAATTGGTAGGCTTGATTGTTAGTCTCGTCTTCATAGGGGTAACCCAGATCATCCAAAAACCCTTTTACCTCTAAACCATCTTTCTTAGAAGCCTGAAACCCTACCAGCACTTTACCAAAGGCTGATCCATGATTACGGTAATGGAACATTGAGATATTCAGTCCATCGCCTAGTTGAATGAGGAAGTTCAGCAAAGCACTGGGACGTTCAGGAAATTCAAAACGAAAAACCTGCTCTTCACCCACCTGAGGAGATCTTCCTCCTACCATATGACGAATATGTGACTTGGCAATTTCACTATCGGTCAAATCGGAGACTGGGTATCCCTTTTGAGTTAATTCTTTAATTAATTGGAAACGGTCTTCGTCAGAGGTTACCTTTAAGCCCACAAAAATTTGTGCTTGTTTAGCATCGCTGAAACGATAGTTAAATTCAGAGATTGTGCGAACACCCAAAGCCTCGCAAAAGTTTCTAAAACTCCCTGGCTTTTCATCCAAGGAAACGGCCAAGATAGCCTCGCGCTTTTCGCCCACCTCAGTACGTTCAGAAATATATCGCAAGCGGTCAAAATCTATATTGGCGCCACATTGAACCGCCAGTAGCGTCTGGCCAACAACACCATGTTGCTCCACATACTTTTTGAGCCCAGCAGCACCCATGGCACCGGAGGGCTCGCAAATAGCTCGCGTATCGTTATAAACATCTTTAATAGCGGCGCAGATTTCATCTGTACTGACTGTAATAACTTCATCGACCAGATCTTTAAGGATTCGAAACGTTTCTTTGCCAACCTCAGCTACGGCTGTGCCATCTGCAAAAATGCCTACTTCTTTGAGCTTAACTCGTTTACCAGCCTTCATAGCAGCATCAAGACAGGCAGCATCATCTGACTCTACTGCAATCACTTTGACTCCTGGCCGAACATACTTAATGTAAGCTGCTACACCTGCACAGAGGCCCCCACCGCCAACGGCGATAAAAACCGCATCTAACCTACCGGGCAACTGGCGTAAAATCTCCATACCCACTGTTCCCTGGCCAGCAATAATATCGGGGTCGTCAAAAGGATGAATATAGGTCATGCCGTGTTGCTCAATTAATTCATTTGCATGACCAGCGGCAGCATCATAATTATCGCCAAACAAAACCACATTAGCTCCCCAACCTCGTACCGCATCGACCTTAATTTTTGGTGTCGTTATGGGCATCACAATGGTCGCCTTCACCCCCATTTTTTGAGCAGCAAGAGCTAATCCCTGGGCATGATTACCTGCAGAGGCTGCTATCACTCCCGCCTCCAATTGAGCTTTAGATAATTGGCGGAGCTTGTTATAGGCTCCTCGAAGCTTGAATGAAAAGACAGGTTGTAAATCTTCCCTCTTTAACAAGATCTCGTTATTTAATCGCTGGGACAATAGTGGTGCCGCATCTACTGGCGTCTCTACGGCCAAGTCGTAAATACGGGCATCAAGAATTTTTTTAACATACTTCTGAGGCATAAAAAGTCCAAACTTTTGAATTCAATCGCTAATGGTAGTTTGATATGGATGTTTAAGCCAGTTTCTTATGCGTTGCGAAATGATGATTCTGTTTTCTTTGAACAATCATCGTATAATCTTAGAAAAACAAGTCATAACAATAACCTTGGGGTATTTCGTGGATCAAAATGAACTGAAGCAGGCCGTTGCGCAAGCCGCGGTAGATTATGTGTTGGAAAAAATTGAGCCGGACAGCATTCTTGGTATAGGCACAGGGTCAACGGCAAATTGTTTTATAGATTTAATTGCTTCCCATAAACATAAATTTTTAGCCACGGTCGCCAGCTCTGAAGGCTCTGCTGAAAGGCTGAAAGGACACGGTATTACAGTTTATGAGTTAAATGCGGTGTCTGAAGTTACTGTTTATGTCGACGGTGCTGATGAAGCAAACCCTAAGCTAGAACTTGTCAAAGGGGGCGGCGCAGCCCTTACTCGGGAAAAAATTGTTACAGCCGTAGCCAATGAATTTGTTTGCATTGCTGATGAAAGTAAGTGGGTGGAACATTTAGGTAAGTTTCCTCTCCCAATAGAGGTCATTCCCATGGCTAGAAGTTATGTCAGCCGAGAACTCGTTAAATTGGGCGGCGATCCTGTCTGGCGTGAAAATGTCGTTACAGACAACGGTAATCTCATAATTGATGTTCACAACTTTCATCCAATTGGATCGGCCTGCGCTCTAGAAGAAAAAATTAACCAAATCACCGGTGTTGTAACCAATGGTCTGTTCGCACTAAAACCGGCGGACGTTATGTTTCTGGCAACTCAAAATGGTGTTGTGAAGTACTATCCAGCCCCCTAACAGAACTAGCCTTTTGACAGTAATTCACGCAAATCAATAATAGCTGCGTTAGCGCGGCTGATATAAGAAGCCATCACGAGGGAATGATTGGCTAATAATCCAAACCCTCCTCCATTGACAATCATTGGTGATTGAATGGGCTGCTGGGTCATTTCTAATTCACGGATAATTTGCTGAACACTGGCAACGGCATTTTTCTTTTCCAATACATCACCAAAATCAACCTCGATAGCTCGCAGAAAGTGCAACAGCGCCCATGAGGTGCCGCGTGCCTCATAAAAAACGTTATCGATCTGCCACCAGCTAGTTTTAACCATAAACTCCCGGGGAGAGTCCGTAGATTGCCGAGCTCCATCACTTCCTGATAAGTCAGTATTAATACGACGCTGGCCGACACTTGCGGAGAGCCGCTGAGAAAGACTGCCCATGCGTTTTTCTACAGTACCCAACCAATACCGTAAATTATCTGCTCGGGCATAGAATTGAACATTTAATGCTTCTTTGTCACTGAGCCGGATCACATAGTTTTCTAAATATTTCCGCCCCTCGCTATATTCACTCTCTGGCCAGGGCGCTGCCCAACGGACATGATCAACATTAAAACGAGGTTCCGCTAATGCAAGATCACGATCTTCAGTGGACTGGGATTGTGATCGGCTAAAAGATTCACGCATCGCTTTGCTAAGATCTCGCACTTGAATTAAAACGCCATACTCCCAGCTAGGTAAGTTATCTAACCACACTGCCGGTGGCATAATGTCGTTACTGAGATACCCTCCTGGCTTATCCAGTAAAATATCGACAACATTAATTAAAGTGTTTGTCGTAGTTGCTCCAATAACAGATCCAGATGCAGAATTTGAGAGCGCTTTAACCTCAAATTCTTCTGGCTCACTGCTCCAGTAGATCCCCACAATTGTCAAAAACATAAATATAGCTAGGACAGCATAAAAACCAAAACGTAATCCCTTAGGTGCATTCTGGCCAATATAATCTTCAGTTAACGTATCACCTGCACCATTAAATAGTCGGCGCCATCTTGAAGAGATCCGTCGCAATAGTTTCATTAATGGTGGTCCTTCATCTTAGGTCGAAGTGGGCTTCTTATATCCAGTTCAACAGAATAATTACCACAGTGATCAGTCTGTAACTCAAATTTTGCAGTATCACCCTCAACAAGAGATGCTTTCACATTAAAGACCATGAGGTGCAATGCGCCGGGAACAAAATCCACTATCTGTCCTGCATCAATTGTTACCGCTTTTCTCTGACGCATCTTCATCATACCGCCTGAATGAACATGCTCATGAAATTCAATACGATTAGTTAACTCAGACGTGGCTAAAAGTATCTTACAGTTTATATCACTAGTATTTGCGACTCGTAGAAATGCTGCAGTGACTGTTTGTCCTGGGGGCATTGTGCGAATGTAGGCATCACTAATAGTTAGCATCTGATTTTTTAGAGGCTGACTTGACTCTTGAGCCATTGATGAAACTGAGATAGCCGCACTAAAGAAAGTTGGCACCAACAGAAATAAAGCTACTACGTGAAATCGTTTCATAAAATTTTCCCTCTCTATAACTATAACATGGTGACAACACTGTTAGTGGGAGCAACATCCATGTTTTGTGATTTGCATCACTCGCAGAGTAGTCGAATAGTAATGAAAATCTCCTTTAAATGGCAAATAGGGATACAATATTGGTGGTTTAACGTAAAAAGTTCTGCCGGATTTTATTTTGATCTTTACTGGGAATAGAAAATGAAAAAGTGGATGCTAACTGCAGTCGTCTTGTTTTGCGCGATAGGCACATCTTTAAGTTGGTCCCAGGAAGCTCTTTTTGCTAATGAAATTGCAGGATCATCCTCTATTATTCTCTCTTCAGAGAGCTTTTTGCCAGTGGAGGACGTTTATCAAGTGGCGGTGAATGTTGAAGATGACTATCTCGTTTTCAACTGGTCTATTCAACCGAAATACTACCTCTACCGTGACCGATTCAAATTTAATGCGGTAGATGCAACCACACAACTAAGCCCCCCTTTATTTGAAACAGGCAAGCGCAAATACGATGAGTTTTTTGAGGAAGAACTAGAAGTCTATTATCTGCAAACATCAGTTAGAGTTCCTTTTCAATCTAATCAAAAAAAAATCGATATTCAAATAGAATCACAAGGCTGTGCCGATGCAGGGCTTTGCTATCCTCCTTATAAACAGTGGCTCACCATAGATACAATCAGTGAAGCAGTCACGATTAGTGACACACCTTCAGCGACAGCACAGGCTGCCCAGCAAGGCAGAAGCCCGGGACAGGAAACTAAAGAGCTTTCGTTGTTTTGGATTTTAGGCTTTGCATTAATTGGAGGAATGATTCTCAACTTAATGCCCTGTGTGTTTCCGGTACTCTCAATCAAGGCGCTGAGCTTCACTATGTCTCACCAGACACAGCGAGAAAAACAGGCTCATGGGTTGGCATACACTTTAGGGGTTACTTCGACCTTTGTTGCCATTGCCATCGTAATGCTCAGCTTGCGCGCAGCAGGGGAAGCTATTGGCTGGGGCTTTCAACTGCAATCTCCAATATTTGTTGTGGGTCTAATATATCTATTCTTTATTATGGGCCTGGCATTCTCAGGCTATTTTGAAATCGGAACAAGCTTGATGTCTCTTGGGCAGGGTTCTACTGCGACAAATAGTCTACCCTCATCTTTCATGACCGGTGTTTTGGCTACCACCGTAGCTAGTCCCTGCACCGCACCTTTCATGGGGCCTGCGCTTGGGTTTGCAATTTCTCAACCAACGTATATTGCTCTACTAGTTTTTGCCTTTCTAGGCCTTGGTATGGCTCTGCCTTTCATTGCATTAACATGGATCCCGGGGCTAAGCAGTAAGATGCCTAAACCTGGCGCTTGGATGGAAGCCTTTAAACAATTCTTAGCCTTCCCTTTGTACATAACTGCAGTCTGGTTGATATGGGTTGTAGGCCGGCAGACCAGTATTGATGTTGCTGCAATTATTATATTAGGAGTGATTCTCCTGGGTATGACCATTTGGCTAACCAAACTTCGTCAAAGCACCGGTAAAAAGATAACTGATATAACGTTTACTAACCTATTTGCAGCCGTCTGCTTGATTGGTGCGCTAGTAGCACCGATCATGTCCATTTCCAAAGATGCTGAACCGCCACGCTGGGAAACCTACACGCCACAGCGTCTAACAGAATTACGACAATCAGGTGCGCCCGTATTTATTAATCTTACTGCAGACTGGTGTATTACATGCCTAGCGAATGAACGAGTCGCCTTCACTGACAAGTTCTATCAGTCTCTGCGAGACAATCAAATTACCTATCTCAAAGGTGATTGGACTAATAATGACCCAAAAATCACCAAACTATTGAATGAATTCCAGCGTAGCGGTGTTCCTTTGTATCTTCTTTATCCTGAAAACCAAGGACAGCCAAAAGTTTTGCCCCAAATCTTGCTAGAAAGCACTGTTATTGATGCTTTAAATGCAGCGAAAACGTAACTTAGTGGTTTTTAGATGCAATTTATTCGATTTTTACAGAATTTAAGCGATTTTAGCTAACTAAGCCTTCAACTAACCTGACTTTGACGCTAAATGCGTCAAACGTCTGTTTTACAGAACGTACAATATTCTATTTTCTTAAAAAATACCCTAAATCATTGCCAATTTCTGTAAATGTCGTCGAAATTGCATTTTTTGATAATACCCATAGACAGCCTCTTTTTTTTAGTGCAGACTTATTGCTTGTCTTTGCAAAAGAGAAAGCTAAATGGCGAAATTGCTACTGTTACATGGACCCAACCTTAATTTATTAGGTACTCGCGAACCTGAAATTTATGGTGGCGACTCTTTGCAAACGATTAATGAACGACTAATCGATCAGGCCAATGATGCTGGGCATCAGCTGACAGCCGAACAAAGTAATGCAGAGCATGATCTGATTCAGTATATTCATGACGCAGCTCAAGAAGGTGTAGCGTTTATTATTTTTAATCCCGGCGCCTATACCCATACCAGCGTTGCGTTGCGTGACGCAATGCTTGGAGTAAGCATCCCATTTGTCGAGGTGCACCTATCCAATGTACATGCTCGCGAAGAATTCCGTCACCACTCTTATTTTTCAGACATTGCGATGGGTGTCATCTGTGGTTTCGGCATAAAAAGTTATGAGCTTGCACTGCAAGCTGCTGTAAATACACTCGACCAATAAATATAGACTGAGAGATAAACATGGATATCCGTAAAGTTAAGAAGCTAATTGAGCTACTTGAAGAGTCTAACCTTAACGAACTAGAAATTACCGAAGGGGAAGACTCTGTTCGCATTAGCCGCGGCAGCGCGACTGCCGCTTACACAGCCCCCGCGGTAATGGCGGCACCTGTCGCTCCTTCTGTAGCACCGGCGCCGTTGCCGGCCTCTGAAGAAGTAATCGCTAGCGACGAACAACTTAATGGACATGTCGTTAACTCCCCCATGGTCGGAACTTTCTATTCGGCGCCTGCGCCAGGTTCACCAGTATTTGTTAGCGTTGGGCAGTCAGTCTCTCCAGGAGATGTACTTTGCATTGTTGAAGCCATGAAAATGATGAATCAAATTGAAGCCGACAAGGCTGGGGTCATTGGTGCCATTTTAGCTGAAGACGGTGAACCCATTGAATTTGATCAACCACTGTTCACCATCATTTAACAGCATTCGGAACCCTAGTTATGTTGGAAAAAGTGCTCATCGCCAATCGCGGCGAAATAGCGTTAAGAATTCTTCGAGCTTGCAAAGAGCTCGATATAAAAACCGTTGCTGTTCATTCAAAAGTTGACGCTGCTCTCAAGCACGTTAAGCTTGCTGACGAAGCGATTTGTATCGGGCCCAATCCGTCCCCACAGAGCTATCTAAACGTTCCGGCGATTATTAGTGCAATGGAGATTACAGGAGCCACAGGCGTGCATCCCGGCTACGGTTTTCTTGCAGAGAATGCTGACTTCGCCGAGCAGGTAGAAAAAAGTGGTTTTGTTTTTATTGGTCCCACAGCAGACACTATTCGAATCATGGGCGACAAGGTTGCTGCTATTAAGGCAATGAAAGCCGCGGGAGTACCAACTGTCCCGGGCTCAGACGGACCTTTAACTGAAAACGAAGAGCAACTACGTCAAACCGCGCAGCGAATTGGTTATCCCGTCATCATTAAAGCTGCAGCCGGCGGCGGTGGCCGTGGTATGCGTGTTGTTGAAAGTGAAGATAGCTTGATCAACTCAATCACGATCACGAAAACAGAAGCAGCAGCAGCATTTGGTGACGGAACTGTCTACATGGAAAAATTTCTGCAGAATCCTCGCCATGTCGAAGTACAAGTACTCGCTGATGGTCAAGGTCGAGCGATTCATTTAGGCGATCGTGATTGTTCCTTGCAACGACGCCACCAAAAAGTTTTAGAGGAAGCACCTGCACCAGGAATACCAGAAGATGCTCGGCAAGCTGTTTTTGATAGTTGCGTAAATGCTTGCGTCCAAATTAATTATCGAGGTGCGGGTACTTTTGAATTTCTCTATGAAGATGGCCGCTTCTACTTTATTGAAATGAATACTCGCGTTCAAGTGGAGCACCCTGTCTCTGAGATGATCACCGGCGTTGATATTGTCAAGGAACAATTACTCATTGCAAGCGGGCTACCTCTGAGCTTTAAACAAGAGGATATTAGCTTCCACGGCCACGCGTTTGAATGCCGCATCAATGCTGAAGACCCTGTAAACTTCATGCCTCAACCAGGAACTATAGAGGCTTATCATGCGCCGGGTGGGAATGGCATTCGAGTCGACTCCCATATCTATAATGGTTATACAGTCCCCCCAAACTATGACTCTCTCATTGGTAAGGTTATTACCTATGGGCGAGATAGAGGCACAGCTTTGTCACGTATGCAAATAGCACTTGATGAGATGGTTATTGAAGGAATTAAGACAAACATTGCCCTTCAAGAGGATCTTGTTAGGGATGAAGCCTTTAAAAAGGGCGGAATTAACATTCATTACCTTGAGAAAAAACTTGGCCTCTAAAGCTATAGTTTTAGTCTATTCAGCTCCTTACTTTTATTGGCGTTAATAATGCAGTGGATCCAGTTACTCGTTCACACTCCACGCCAAGATAGCCAAGAAGTGGAAAACTTAGCTATCGAACTTGGTGCTGTCTCAGTCACATTGCAGGATGCGGCTGACCAACCCATATTAGAGCCCGCGGTAGGCGAAACACCTCTTTGGGATAATTGCTTAGTAACTGCTTTGTTCTCTTCAGAAGTCGATACAAAAATCATTGATAGCCACTTGTCTGCCTCAATTTCATCTCCGTTATCCAGCCGATGGGAACAACTAGAGGATAAGGATTGGTCTCAAGAGTGGAAGCAATATTTTCAACCGGTAAAGTGCGGTGAACGCCTATGGATTTGTCCAAGCTGGATTGACCCGCCAGAACCTCAGGGAGTCAATCTTAGTCTTGATCCTGGATTAGCATTCGGTACCGGAAACCACCCCACTACACACCTTTGCTTGCGATGGCTTGACAGCCAAGATTTGGTTGGTAAAACTCTCATTGATTATGGCTGTGGCTCTGGCATCCTAGGCATTGCTGCCTTATTGCTCGGCGCCAAACATGTCATTGCTGTGGACAATGATCCGCAAGCTCTGCTAGCTACTCGTGACAACGCTCAACGTAATAACATTAGGGATGAAAAACTTATCACCTATCTCCCCAATGAGGTGCCTCGCGACCTTCAAGCCGATGTAATGGTCGCTAACATTTTAGCTGCCCCCCTGATTGAGCTAGCGCCTGTGCTTTGCGCCATGACTCATCAAAACGGCTTTCTTTGCTTAGCAGGGCTTTTAGATCGACAGGTTGAAGCAGTATCATCGCCCTACGCCCAGCAGTTTCAATTTTTTGCTCCAGTGATTGATTGCGAATGGGCTCAATTAAGCGCACAAAAAATCCCACTCTCTTAGCAACTTTCTACCGCATTTAAGTCACTACTTAACGCAGATTTACCAATTACCGGTATTTTTTTTAATTGATCACTTTTTAATCAATCGCTCAAGGAGTATTATTACCTCCCTTTAGCACGGACCTGATGAAAATTGTTTAGCATTGGCCCCTACCATATTCAAAACCAAACTGTGCTTGCACCGATGGCAGGAGTAACGGATTTACCATTCCGCCAACTTTGCAGAAAAATGGGCGCCGGTTTAGTCGTATCTGAAATGGTGGCTGCCGATCCCAACACTTGGTCTACCAGAAAATCTCGCCTACGAGTTCAATTTGGAGATGAACCTGCTCCTCGCTCAGTGCAGATTGCGGGCTATGATCCTCAGATGATGGCCAAAGCTGCCCTGTTTAATGTTCAGTTAGGCGCTGAAATCATCGACATTAATATGGGTTGCCCAGCAAAAAAAGTATGCAAACGTGCTGCGGGATCAGCACTGCTGCAGAATCCAGAGCTAGTGAAGGATATTTTGACGGCAGTTGTCTCTGCTGTAGATGTCCCAGTCACCCTTAAAATTCGTACTGGCTGGGACCCAAGAAACAGGAATGCTGAAACGATCGCAAGAATAGCTGAGGATTCAGGTGTTGCCGCCTTAGCTGTTCATGGCCGTACCAAGGCCTGCCGATTTGTTGGTGAAGTTGAGTACGACACCATCGCAAAGGTTGTTGAAGCTGTCTCAATTCCTGTTCTCGCCAACGGTGATATTACTGACCCACAAAAAGCTGTCTCGGTTCTTAAGCATACAGGTGCTGCCGCTGTCATGATTGGTCGAGCAGCACAAGGAAACCCTTGGATCTTTAATCAAATAAATCATTATTTGAAGTACGGTCAACCACTGGCACCTCCAAGTATGGAGGAATGTTCACAAGTTATGTCAGAACACTTACTGGCATTGCATGGGTTTTATGGTGAAACTGGTGGTGTACGTATCTCTCGCAAACATATTGGCTGGTATATTAACCCTTTACCGGGTGGCAAAGAGTTTACTCGCATGTTCAACACTCTTGAGACTACCGAGCTACAGAGGCATTTTTTACGTTCGTTTTTCCTCGACTTTGACCGCGGGGAGCAAGTTGCATGAACACCGACAAAGCACTCGAATTACAAAAAATCAACCAAGCCATTAACGACGAATACGGTCTAGACCCAAGAACTCCAATTACAGATACTCAGCAATCTCTTCGATTAAGTGTTGCCACTGCCATGGATCGTTATTTCGAAAATCTGGGTGGTCAGAGCACTGTGAATCTCTACGATTTAGTTATGACTGAAGTAGAGACGCCACTATTAATGGCAGTTTTGGAATATACCAAAAACAATCAAAGTAAAGCAGCGGAAATACTTGGCCTCAATCGGGGTACGTTGCGCAAAAAACTAAAACAGTATGATCTTTTGTAACCATCCGAGGACTTCATGAGCGATCTTAAAAAAGTTTCACGTGCGCTGATTAGCGTATCCGATAAAAATGGCATAGTTGATTTTGCTCGTGCATTAAATGCTCTAGGAGTTGAGCTACTTTCCACTGGTGGCACGTTCCGCCTGCTTCAAGAAAACAATATCGCTGTTACTGAAGTTTCTGACTACACTGGCTTTCCTGAAATGATGGACGGCCGAGTCAAAACCCTCCATCCGAAAGTTCACGGTGGTATTTTAGGACGTCGTGGTACTGACGATGCCGTGATGGCAGAACATGCGATCAAACCCATCGATATGGTTATCGTTAACCTCTATCCTTTTGCAGCCACCGTTGCCGACCCGAACTGTACATTACCCAATGCCATTGAAAATATAGATATTGGCGGCCCAACCATGGTTCGATCTGCTGCCAAAAATCATAAGGACGTTGCTATTGTGGTTAACAGCTCTGATTACACAACTGTGCTTGAAGAAATGCAAGCTAATGAAGGGCAGCTTGATTACAACACCCGGTATGCTCTCATGGTCAAAGCCTTCGAGCACACTGCAGGTTATGACGGCATGATCGCTAACCACTTTGGGGCCCGTGATACCGATAACAAAGAAAGAGATTTTTCAGATACTTTTAACGTACAGTACTTCAAAACCCAAGAGATGCGTTATGGGGAAAATCCTCATCAAAAAGCGGCGTTCTACACAGAGGCCAATCCAATCGAAGCCAGTGTTGCCACCGCCAAACAACTGCAGGGAAAAGAACTTTCATTTAACAATATTGCCGATACTGACGCCGCTTTAGAATGCGTGAAGCAGTTTGATGAACCGGCCTGCGTTATCGTAAAACACGCTAACCCTTGCGGTGTTTCTGTAGCGGTCGACATTGGCGCAGCCTATGATCTAGCATTTGCTACTGACCCCGAATCTGCATTTGGCGGCATTATTGCCTTTAACCGCGAGTTAGATGCCAAGACTGCTGAAGCTATTTGTGAAAAACAATTTGTTGAGGTTATTATTGCGCCTGCAGTCTCCGCTGATGCTCTAGCCGTAGTGGCTGCCAAGAAAAACGTAAGACTTCTAGAGTGCGGCTCCTGGGGTAACCAACGACCTCAAGACTTTGACTACAAGCGTGTCAATGGCGGCCTACTCATTCAAGATCGTGATAACGGCATGATTACCGAACAAGACCTCAAAGTAGTATCTAAAAGAGTGCCGACAGACACTGAAATGACAGATATGTTGTTTGCTTGGAAAGTCGCCAAAATGGTTAAATCTAACGCCATTATCTACGCCAAAAACAACCAAACTATTGGCGTCGGTGCTGGCCAAATGAGCCGCATTAACAGTGCTCGTATTGCCGGCATTAAAGCTGAACATGCAGGTCTTGAGGTGGTTGGAGCAGTAATGGCCTCTGATGCATTCTTCCCCTTCCGCGATGGTATTGATAATGCGGGAGAAGCTGGCATCAGCTGCATTATTCAGCCCGGTGGATCAATGCGAGATGACGAAGTTATCGCTGCTGCAAATGAACACGGCATGGCGATGGTATTCACTGGCATGCGCCATTTTAGACACTAATTAATTGAGAGGAGCACCTGTGTCTTCGCTAATGGAGATAAGATGTTCCGCCATGACTTCACAAAGAGGGGTCTCAACCCAGGTATCATCTAAATAGAACTTCTCTGGCTCTTCTTCTTTTGGGTCAACGATCAAGTTGTAGAACGAAGAGTAAGCCATATTCTTGTTGGCAATATAACGCTGTACCAAGAGGCTTTTAATGCATAACGCCTTACTAAGCGACGCATGCTAGCGGACCTAACCCTCAAGGCTATGAATCTAATCCTTGGTATAAACTTCAATTCTATTTCGACCTCGATTTTTAGCAGAATACAAAGCGGTATCCGCATTCTCAAACAACGATTCAAGGGATATTTCTGAGGAGGAGATGCCTATACTCAGAGAAACATCATCCTTTAGTATGACGGAGCCTTCCTGATCTTTTTCGCTACCAACAGCGTGTTGAATTTTAAGAGCTTTGATGTATGCACCTGCTAAATCTGTAAAAGGCAAAATTACAGCGAATTCATCACCACCGATACGAGCAACAAAATCGGTCTTCCTAAGCAGTACGTCCTGTATTAATTGCGCGACTCTATGTAAGAGGTCATCACCTCTCTCGTGACCATGCTTGTCGTTGTAGCCTTTAAAATTATCCAAATCAATAAGAAGCAGAGACAGGGGAGTTTTTGACCTCTTTGCTGCCACAAGTTCCCTCTTAATCTCTTCGTTATAGGCTCTTTTGTTGGGTATTTTGGTCAAAGGATCCGCATAGCTAAGCTCTCTTAGCTGTCTGTTCGCCACATCAAGTTCATCTATTGTTGCTTTTTTGTCAGAAATATCTAAGTGGGTGCCAATCATTCTCTTGGGCACACCCTTGCTTTCCCATTCAATAACCTGTCCCGTATCGTAAACCCAAACCCAATGCCCGTCTTTATGCTTCATTCGGGATTCAAATCTGTAAAAATCACTATTGCCAGCCCAAACCTCCTCCAATAACCGATTAGACTCTTCAAGATCATCAGGGTGAGCATACTTCATCCAAGTCTCAATACTTACAGGTGATAACTCATCTAATGTGTAACCGATGATATTTGCCCAACGTTCATTAAATTCAACTTGCCCTGTTTGAACATACCAGTCCCACGTCCCTAGTCCTGTACTTTTAACAATTAAATCAAGTTGTCTATGACTCTTTGTCAATTCATGAGCGCGAGATTCCAACTGCATAATTCGACTTTGTAATAACTCTATTTGTTGTAATGTGTCACTATGCTGTTTTTTGTTATTTGTCACTGACAACTCCATGTCTTTAAACTATCTATTAACCTGCGTCATCTAGCTCTAAAGTGATTGAAAATCACTAAGAAAATCAACGCAAATCGCTCAACTATATTCACTATAGCATAGTTCCACTTAACTAGGGTCACAGAGCTTAAAATAGACTGATCGTTCAGGTTATGAAGTAGCTTCGAATGGATTCGCAAAATTGTTGACGATGAGAATCTTCAGTAGCGAAGGAAGTCACTAGCCGTACAAATTGTTGGTCGTCTTTCAGCGTCACATTAGGTGGTAAGGTGTCGACATACCAATCATAAAACTCAGCCCCGGCATCTCGTAGATGATTTGCCAACCCTTTAGGCATGACAACAAACAGTTCATTTGACTCCACCGGCCAGACAAGCTGCAAACCATCAATATTATCGAAGGCCTTAGCTAACTTGGCCGCTTGTGTATTGGCATGTTGAGCCAGCTCAAGCCAGTGATCATCTTGCAACCAACCAAGCATCTGCGCGCCAAACACTCTGCCTTTAGATAATAAATGACCTCCGCGCTTGCGCCGGTGGGTAAAGGTCTTGGCTAACTCTTTATTGAAAAATATAACGGCCTCGGCACAAAGCGCACCACATTTGGTAGCACCCAAGCAAAGCACATCCACTCCTGCCTTCCACGACAGTTCCGCAGGCGTCACCTTTTGAGAGGCCACAGCATTGGCAAATCGCGCGCCATCCATGTGGACTGACAGACCATTGCCTTTGGCAACTCTACTCAGTGCTGTGATTTCTGCTGGTGTGTACACGAGACCTGATTCGCTGGCTTGTGCAATACTTAAAGCCTTAGCTCGCACGTTGTGAGGGTAGTCAGTACCGATTGTCTGAAAATAATTTTTTAGCTGTTGCGGAGTAATCTTGCCTTGACCATTAGAAGCCGAAAGCATTCGTGCACCGCCTGTGAAGAGCTCAGGGGCAGTGGACTCATCAAGAATGATATGGGCGCTATCATGGCAAAGGATTGCTTCCCAGGGTTGCACCATACATGACAAGGCTAAGGAATTTGCCGCTGTGCCAGTGACGACAAAATATGCCTCTAAATCACATTCGAATAAGGCTTTTAATGCCTCTATGGCTTGATCAGTCCAACGGTCATCACCATAGCCATGGGTGTACTCATTATTAGCCTCAGCTAGCATCCCTAGTACTTGTGAAGATGCGCCGGTTTGATTGTCACTCCCAAAATACATAGCAATACTCCGTTAAAATTCGAACCTCATGACAACTCTGAGGGTTGAATTTTTGTTACAGCAAAAGCCGCAAGTGCACGTTCTCTAGACTCTTTAATATTAATTATGGGTGCCGGATAATCGGTACCAATAACTACCCCTGCTGCATTCAAAATTTCCTGTGGCGCCAACCAGGGAGCATGAATATATTTGTCTGGCATATTGGATAGTTCTGGCACATAGCGACGTATATAGCCACCCTGCTTGTCAAACTTTTCACTTTGAGTGATGGGATTAAAAATTCTAAAGAAGGGTGCGGCATCAGCACCACAGCCCGCAATCCACTGCCAGCTTGCACTGTTGCTGGCAAGGTCGGCATCCACCAAACAGTCCCAAAACCATCGCGCTCCATGGTGCCAGTGTATCAGTAAATTCTTCACCAAGAAGGAGCCAACAACCATTCGTACACGGTTATGCATATACCCTGTAGTATAGAGTTCACGCATTCCAGCATCTACCAATGGATAACCTGTATTACCCTGCTGCCAAGCCTTTAGGTCTGCATTAATGGCATCTGCCCAAGGAAAGCGATCAAAGCGCGCCTGCAAGTTATCTGTTGGCAATTTTGGGAAATGGTATAGGAGATAGTACGAGAACTCTCGCCAGCCCAACTCGCTCAAAAAAGTATCTAAACTTTGCTCATTAGCAGTAAAAGCACCGGCTTCGGATGCTCGGTGCCACACAGTATTCGGCGATATCTGCCCGAAATGCAGGTAGGGCGAGAGCCGTGACACATTGGCTTTGTTCGGAAAATTCCGCCCTTCACGGTAGTTTTGTAACTCATCCATAACAAATTCATCGAGTCGCCTGTGAGCGGCGGATTCACTGATATCCCATCGCGCTTTCATTTCCCCATCCCAGTTAATTTTTGGTAGTAAATTCAATTCCTCTAACCGGAGTGAGTGACTACTATTTTTGGAGATATTTATATTTTTAGGGGTAGGGAAAGGTTGCCGTGGAGCAACTACAGAAAGGCAACCGCGACGATAATAAGGTGTGAATACTTTGTAGGTAGTACTATCTTTTTTCAGCACTTGCCAGGGCTCCCAAAGCAGAGCGCCATTAAAACTCTGAATATCAAGTCCTTGATTTTTTAGAGCAGATTTGATGCTAGCATCCCGTTCGATCCGCCAAGGTTCATAACAGCGGTTCCAAACTAAAGCTTCAGCGCCGGTGTTTTGCGCTAGGTCAGACAATATAGTAGTCGGTTCCCCTTTATAAAACTGTAAACCCTGACTAAGAGACCTGTTCAGATCCTCCAGAGCATGATGCAACCACCATCGGCTCGCTCCACCTATTTTCCAGGTATCAGCGTTCTCATCATCAAGGATATAAACAGGAATAATTTCACCTCGCTCACAAGCAGCGACTAGTGCGGGGTTATCCGCGAGCCTCAGATCTTGGCGAAACCACATAATGGTTGGCCCGATCGAATGGACTGATTTGAAAATGGGGTATTCCTTTTTTAAAGATTTTTTATGTGATTGTTTACGATCTATGCTTTATTTTAGATTGTTATCATTAACTGCACCCTAACACGACTTTATGTGCAGTCGCCATTGGCTTTTTCTACTCTCATTCCGGTGCAGTCTGGTATAATTTTGAACTTCTATTTTGCTTGGATATAACACAATGAATGTTCTGGTTATTGGATCTGGCGGTCGTGAGCACGCACTGGCTTGGAAGGCTTCACAATCGGATAATGTGGGTACAGTTTTTGTCGCACCAGGCAATGCAGGCACCTCGATGGAGGCAAAGCTGGAAAACGTTGGCCTCTCAGTTGGAGACTTTTCTGGCTTGGCAGATTTTGCCGAAAATAACGATGTTGGTCTAACTATAGTTGGTCCTGAACAACCCTTGGTCGATGGTATTGTTGATTATTTTCAATCTCGGGACTTACCGATCTTTGGCCCCTCCAGTGGCGCAGCTCAACTAGAAGGTTCTAAGGCCTTTACAAAAGACTTCTTAGAGCGTCAAAAAATTCCAACCGCGAGCTATGGAAACTTCACTGAGATTGACGCTGCCCTTAACTACTTGCAACAGGTGGGTGCTCCCATTGTGGTCAAGGCTGATGGTTTGGCAGCTGGAAAAGGTGTAATTGTCGCCATGACTATGGCCGAGGCTGAAGAAGCTGTCCGTGACATGCTTGCTGGCAATGCCTTTGGTGAAGCCGGAAGTCGAGTGGTCATTGAAGAGTTTTTAGACGGTGAAGAAGCCAGTTTTATTGTGATGGTTGATGGTAGAAATGTATTACCGATGGCAACGAGCCAAGATCATAAACGTGCGGGGAATGGCGATACCGGACCCAATACCGGCGGTATGGGCGCTTATTCGCCCGCTCCAGTGGTCAACGATATTATCTATCAGCGAATTATGGATGAAGTCATATACCCTACGGTTACGGGTATGGCTGCTGAAGGTAATGACTATACTGGATTTTTATACGCTGGGCTGATGATTATGCCAGATGGCACGCCCAAGGTGATCGAATACAACTGTCGCTTTGGCGACCCTGAGACACAACCTATATTACTGCGTTTACAGTCAGATTTAGTGTCCCATTGTATGGCAGCATTAGAAGGTGCACTTGATCAGGAATCCACTCAATGGGATCCACGACCTGCTATTGGCGTAGTTCTGGCTGCAGGTGGTTACCCTAGTAGTTATCGCGGGGGGGATGAAATATCTGGTTTATCAGAAATATCAGACAGCGCAGATAAGAAAGTGTTTCATGCAGGCACCAGCATGTCTGATGGCAAAATTGTCACTAGCGGAGGCCGCGTGCTCTGCGCAACGGCAATAGGTAATACGGTATCCGAGGCACAATCCCACGCTTATGAGCTGGCTAATGCAATTCACTGGGATAATATTTATTTACGTGATGATATTGGTTGGCGAGCAATTGCTCGCGAACAGGGTAAATAGAAATCCGCATCATTGGGAGCGCTTATGATGAGTGATAATGGATTTTTGAGTAACAACATCCCCTTCACCTCCTTCGGTCACTCACATGCAATTGCAGTATTCATTTTCATCATTTTATTGGGGCTATTCACTCTAGCAGCGCTTCGGCTAAACGACAGGGAAAACTTAATCGTGACCCGAATATCCTCGCTATTTTTATGTTTTACGGTCGTCGCATGGACTGCGATAACTCTAGCATTCGATAGGTTCAATGTAGACCACAGTTTACCTCTTTCAATCTGCAATCTTTTCTCACTTGTCGCTCCCCTACTTTTTTGGACTCCCAATCAGAGGCGCTTTGAGATCGTTTACTTCTTTGTTTTATCGGGCACCCTGCAAGCAATTATTACTCCAGACCCGGAAGGTGGGTTTCCAAGTTATGGGTTCTTTAAGTATTGGATTGTTCACTGTGGTCTAGTGATTGTAGTTATTCACCACTTAATTGCTTTCAAACTCTTTCCGCGAGCCAAAGGTATTTTGGTCACGTTTGTGTGGCTGAATATTTACATACTCTGCTTGATTCCTATAAATCTATTATTAGACGCGAACTACTTTTATCTTTTGAGAAAGCCTATAACTCCAACCTTATTAGATTTCTTTGGGCCTTGGCCCAATTACATTTTCGTCACCGAAGCGCTGGCAATAGTCATTTTTGCAATAATGTACATGCCGGCACTTTTTGTTAGAAAATATTACGAGAAAACCGATACAATAGACGCGCAGTAACGAGGAGCTGTATCAAATGTATAATCGCAAACTTTCAGTCTTGGATCAGATCATCACTCAAATTGATGACGCAATACGGACAGTTTTGTCTGATGCTCCATTGCCCGATCGGCCCTCTCCTGCAAATACGGTTAACGACGCTGATTTATCTCAAAGTGAGCGTGAACGAGCCCTTGGCTTGATGAGGGTGAACCATACCGGAGAAATCTGCGCTCAAGCTCTCTACCAGGGACAGGCGCTAACAGCTAAATTGCCCAATGTGCGCGAACAGATGAAAGAAGCCGCAAGTGAAGAAATTGACCACCTGGCTTGGTGCGAGGACAGAATTAATGAGCTAGGAGGCCGCACGAGTCTATTAAACCCAGTTTTTTATACGCTGTCCTTTGGCTTGGGTGCCAGTGCTGGAATTATAAGCGACAAACTTAGCTTAGGCTTTGTCGCTGCGACTGAAGATCAGGTATGTGATCACCTGCAAAGCCATCTGGAACAATTGCCAAAGGACGATCTTAAGAGCCGTGCGGTTGTTAAAGAAATGTTAGCCGACGAAGAAAGACATGCCCAGGCAGCACTCGACGCAGGGGGTTATGATTTTCCAATACCTGTAAAGAAATTTATGACTCTTGTTTCAACAATAATGACTAAGGGTAGTTACAGAATATAACCAATTGCTAGCTGGTAACCTTGTCTTTTTCTTGCACTAGCTCAATGATTTTTTCCCTCAACCAAAAATGTATGGGTGACTCTGCGGTTCTCTGATGCTGCAATAGCACAAGATTGATACTTTCATCATGGGGCAACTCCTCCGGAAGCGCCTTGCTTACAATTCTGTGCATTTCTCGCTCGATCACCAGATCTTTTTGTGTCGCCACCATCAAACAATTGGTATCACAGACCGTTTCCATGGCCGTCATTAACTGATTAGTCACTAAAGCCTTTTTTCGTTTTAAACCCAGCCCACGAAGTGCCCTGTCAAAACGAGCGTCAGTTCTAGCGCTGACCCGCTTCGAAATTAATAAATAATATTGAACAAAAGGGTATGTAAGAATTTCATCTAGAGTCATTTTATCTTTTGTTGCCAAAGGGTGGCCCTCTCTCATCCAAATCGACGGAGTGTACATTGCTAAGGGAGTAGCATTTATTTCATCAGTAATGCCCCTTTCTATGTCAATAGCAAAATCTAGAGCCCCCTCAGCTAAGTCTCCCTCGACTGACTCGATACCGCTCGACACAGAGAGGACTAAGCCACGAGCCTCTTCTGTTAGCGCTCGCGTCAGCTCAGAGATCAATGAAATCGCAACAAACTCTGGCACTGCAATAGTGATCTCCCCAACATAGGTGGCTGGGTCAAAGTCTCCCTCACTAACAATATCAAGAATATTATCCAATAAAGGTGGAAGCCGAAATTGCAACTCCCGAGCCTTTGGGGTTGGGATTAATTCATTGCCAGTCCTAGTAAATAGAGGATCATCCAATTGATCTCTTAACCTTTGCAATACTCGGCTCATGGCGGGTTGACTGATAAATAGTCTAGCGGCAGCTCGAGTTACACTTTTTTCTTCCAGTAAAGCCTGTAAAGAAACCAGTAAATTCAAATCAAGTCGAGACAGCTTCCGTAAGTTCATCTTGGGATCCTTTATCGGTATTACCAAAACGCATATTATTAATGCAAAAAATGCATTTGGATTATGTCTGGAAAATGCTTATATTGTCAACGTGATAAATAGTTACGCGTTATATTAAGAACCAATAACAAGTTAAAAGCGTATCTAATTTAATTAAAGAATTCGTTTCGCGATCCAAACCCCTCTTAATCCTGCATAGGATTTTTTCAAAGGGACCTGTCTAAGGTCCCTTTTTTTTAGCATTTGAAAAATGCAACGCTCTCACTATAAGTCATACCAAATACGCATATATAAAATGCATTAAATGCATTTGAATTATGACCTTGAAATATCCTATAGTATGCGTATCAGGGTAATGATGCTCTGAAACCACAAAGGACATGATGATGACACTCGTTTATTTACTGCTCGGCTTCGCCGGCATCACGGGTGCTGCAATTGCGAAAGATGATTTCGGTAAGTTGGAAGCACCTCACACTGAAGCTTCTAAGGAACACTAAATTTAATTTCCTTGATATTCGAAATATCAAGGAAAGGCAACCAGATTCTTAGTTTTAACCAAACCCCTCTTAATCCTTGCTAAAGGATTTTTCAAGGGACCCTTCATAGGGTCCCTTTTTTTTTAAGCATCTATCGCAAAAAATAACTTGCATAAATGCATACTTTCTATACTATTTAGCATAATATTTGATAACTAGTAGACTATTTTTGGGTACGGAAGCCCTTAAGTAACGTTTCAGGAGAAATATAATGACTTTACTACCTACACCCCCAATGGAAAACCTCGATTTTTTTCTATCCCATTGCCATCGCCGCAGATATCCCAGCAAGAGCACCATTATTTATGCTGGAGATAAAGCAGACGTTCTCTACTATATTGTTAAAGGAACAGTGTGTGTGCTGGTTGAAGAGCAAAAAGACAATAAAGAGATGGTCATCACGTACTTAAATGCAGGAGAGTTTTTCGGCGAGATGGGTCTTTTTGAAGACGGCGTTCGCAGCGCATGGGTTAAAGCAAAAACTGATTGTGAGATCTGTGAGATCAGTTACTCCAAATTCAGAGAACTTAGTGATACGAATCCTGAATTTATGTTCGCTCTCACAAAACAAATCACAAATCGCCTCAAGGAAACCACAAAAAAGGCTAGTAGCCTGGCATTTTTAGATGTCACTGGACGCGTAGCACGGACCCTCCATGATCTGTGCATGCAACCTGACGCTATGACGCACCCAGATGGCATGCAAATTAAAGTCACCCGTCAAGAAATTGGCCGGATCGTGGTTTGTTCCAGAGAAATGGTTGGTCGAGTTCTTAAAGAGCTAGAAGCGCAAGGCCTGATCTCTGTTTCTGGAAAAACAATGGTGGTCTACGGCACGCGATAAAATAAAAAGAAGATACTATCGGAACATTTCCTGAAGCTTTAGACCTGGGTTAGGTGTTCTCATAAAAGCTTCACCTACTAGAAAGCCATTGACGTTTTTTCTCCGCATTAAGCGCACATCTGATTGAGAGTGAATACCACTTTCGGTCACGACGATTGTTGATCTTGGGATTTTATCTAACAAGCCAAGGGTATTTTCCAAAGAAACATCAAAGGTGTGCAAATTACGGTTATTGATACCTATGATAGAGTTATTTAGAGGTAGGGCCAAATCTAACTCCTGCTCATTATGGACTTCAATCAACACATCCATACCAAGTGACAAAGCAAGCTCATGGAGCTTGCTTAGGCTTTCAGCGCTTAAGGCTGACACAATAAGTAATATGCAGTCTGCCTCCATGGCACGAGCTTCATAAATTTGGTATTCGTCAATAATGAAATCCTTACGAATAACAGGCAACTGGCAAGCCTTTCTCGCCAATTTCAGGTACTCATTCGATCCCTGAAAGAAGTCCACATCGGTAAGGACAGATAAACAGCAAGCGCCACCCAACTGATAGCTCTTAGCAATAGATTCAGGGTCGAAATCCTGACAAATAACGCCTTTGCTAGGAGATGCCCTCTTGATTTCAGCAACTACAGCCGCTTCGCCTGACTCTATTTTTGCAGATATTGCATCAGCGAAACCTCTAGGCGAAGACGCTAGAGTTATTTTTTCTATTAATTCTGACTGCGAGATTAAGGCGGAATGCTCTATAATTTCTTGCTGCTTTCGCGCTAGAATTTTCTTCAGAATTGTCGGGGTTTCTAAACTCATTGCAGTCTCTTCTTCGTAAAATCTAAAAATCATTTGTCAGAGCTACCAGCTCCGACATCTTTTTGCTAGCCATGCCTGTATCTATAGCTTGCCGCGCTAAATCAATGCCCTGCTGTATGGAGTTGGCAAACCCAGAGACGTATAGAGCCGCTCCAGAATTCAACACAATTAAATCTTCAGCTTTTTTAGCATCCCCATTAAATGCAGATAAGATTAATTCCAATGAGTCGGATGCATTTTCCACTGAGAGCCCATCTAAACTCTGCCTTTCAGTAAAATAGCTTTCTGGTAACAGCACATATTCATTGAGGGACCCATCTTTATACTCCGCAACATAGGTTTCAGCTGCAATACTGATTTCATCTAGCCCGTCTGCTGAATGAACCACCATTATATGCTTAGCACCGAGTCTCCCGAGAACCTCTGCCATCGGGCGACAGAGAGATTTATCGTAGACGCCTATGAGCTGCCGCTTGACTCCAGCAGGATTAGTCATAGGGCCAAGAATATTAAAGATAGTTCTTAACCCTAGTTCTTTCCTGGGACCAATAGCGTATTTCATGGCGCTGTGGTGCGAAGGTGCAAACATAAAGCCCAATCCTAACTGATCGACACACGCAGCTACTTGCTCTGCCTTCAAACTAAGATTAACGCCCGCAGCCTCAAGCACATCTGCAGCGCCACTCTTGCTGCTGACCGACCTGTTCCCGTGTTTTGCGACCCGCCCGCCGGCGGCGGCAACTACAAATGCTGAAGCTGTCGAAACATTAAACAAGCTAGATTCATCACCCCCAGTGCCCACAATATCAACAAGGTAATCCCCAGCAACCTCAACACCTGTAGCTAATTCTCGCATCACTTCTACGGCACCAGTTATTTCATCAATGGACTCGCCTTTGATACGTAAAGCGACCAAAAACGCGCCTATTTGGGCGTCCGTGGTGTTACCAGACATAATTTCGCGCATCACATCTCGCATGGCACCAGCGTCCAAATTTCGACCGCCAACAATTGATTCTAAAGCTTGATGAAAATGCACTCGCTAAGCCTCCAAAAAATTACGTAACAAATCATGGCCATATTCAGTCAGAATTGACTCTGGATGAAATTGAACGCCTTCTATATTTAGCTCTTTGTGCTTAACGCCCATAATCTCATCTAAGGTTCCATCTTCATTTTCGGTCCAGGCGGTCACTTCTAGGGAATTAGGTAAACTCTTCTGATCAATGACTAACGAATGATAACGTGTTGCCTCAAAGCGAGCCCCAAGACCTTTAAATACACCCGCATCACGGTGGCATATTATTGAAGTTTTACCATGCATCACTTCTTTCGCACGGACAATCTTTCCGCCAAATGCCTGCGCGATACTTTGATGCCCCAAACAAATACCCAGTATCGGTAGCTTTCCAGCAAAATGCTTTATTGCCTGAACGGAAATACCTGCTTCATTGGGTGTGCAAGGCCCAGGAGAGATTACAATTTTCTCAGGAGACAGAGTCTCTATTTCATTTATGCTTATTTCATCATTTCGATAAACTTTAACGTTTGCACCCAATTCAGCTAAATACTGCACTACGTTGTAGGTAAAAGAATCATAATTATCAATCATTAGAATCATTTGGATCCTCCACTGACCATTGCTGCTGCGCGCATAACCGCTCGAGCTTTATTCATTGTCTCTTCCCACTCTAGCTCGGGCTCAGAATCGGCAACAACACCGCCCCCAGCCTGAACATGCAATATTTTGTCTTTGATTACGGCAGTACGGATCGCTATGGCCATGTCCATATTGCCATTCCAACCAATATATCCCACTGCACCACCGTAGATATTTCGTTTGACCGGCTCTAACTCGTCAATAATTTCCATGGCTCTAATTTTCGGTGCACCACTTAAAGTTCCTGCAGGCAAAGTTGCTTTCAACACGTCAATTGCATTCATTCCTTCATTTACCTGACCGATCACATTTGAAGTGATATGCATGACATGAGAATAACGTTCAACCACCATTCTCTCGGTTACTTCTACGGAGCCTGATTGACTAATTCTTCCAACATCATTGCGTCCCAAATCAATCAACATTAGATGCTCTGCAATTTCTTTTGGATCAGACAGCATCTCTTGCTCCAACATCAGATCATCTGCGCCCGTCTCACCACGGCGACGAGTACCTGCAATAGGTCGAACGGTTACTTGCTCGTCTTCAAGGCGAGCTAATACTTCAGGAGAAGATCCAACGATATGAAAGTCCCCCAGATCAAGAAAGTACATATAGGGAGAGGGGTTTAATCTCCGTAATGCTCGGTATAGGTTTATCGGCGCTTCATCAAAGGGCGCAGAGAAGCGTTGTGAGGGGACCACCTGCATGATGTCTCCAGACAAAGTATATTGCTTTACTATATCTACCGCTTTTTTATAATTTTCTTTGCCAAAACTTGAAACAAAGGCCTCTTCTGATAGGCCTTCGCTGTTCATGTTCATAGACGGCAAATCAGGTTTTGGTTGATGTAGTTTTTGCTCTAGCTCATCAAGCCTCGCTTCAGCCTCTGCTAGAGCATTAGAATTTTTAGCGTCCACATGAACTACCAACATAATAGTCCCAGAAAGATTATCGAAAATAGCTACCTCATCAGATGCCATAAGCAATATATCCGGCGTGCCAAGTTGGTCAGGAGGTGATGTTTTAGACAACCTTGGCTCAACATAGCGCACTGTGTCATAGCCAAAATATCCCACCAGACCTCCAGTAAATCTTGGTAAGTCAGGTAAGTCAGGCATACTGAAAAGAGCTCTAAACCGCTCAACCTCAGCCAATGGATCATCTGTCTTTCTAGCCACCATCGGTTTGCCGTCACGAATAATCTCCAGCCGGTTCCCATATAACTTAAGTACGGTGGATGTTTGCAAACCAATAAGAGAATAGCGCCCCCACTTCTCGCCGCCTTGGACAGACTCAAATAAATAGGAATTTGGCCCAAAAGCTAGCTTCAGGTAAACACTTAGGGGTGTTTCCAGATCAGCGAGTACTTCACGGGTGATAGGGATGCGATTAAATTTTTGGGTTGCCAATGTGGCAAATGTATCGGGGTTCATGACGGCTTCCTGGTTCTTTTGTAATTTGGTTTACGAAGGCACACAACGTGCTCAAGGCTTACTAGCCTCGCCAACGGTAGAACTCAAAATCAAAATGAACAAACAAAGTGCCTTCCACAACCGCTCTCCTTATTGAGGCCAACATTGTAATCAATATAACGATATCAATAAACCTCTGAGGTTCAGCCCACGTAGAGAGCCATAACCAAATTTAGCCTACTAACCTACCTTAGCCAATTCCGCTCGAAGTTGCCCAATAACTTCAGCGTAGTCTGGTTGACTGAAAATAGCCGAACCAGCAACAAAGGTATCCGCTCCAGCAGCTGCTATCTCAGCGATATTGGCGACACCAACACCACCATCAATTTCAAGCCTTATCTCATAGCCACTGCTATCAATCATGGCCCTGGCTTGCTTTAGCTTATCAATCGTTGAGGGAATAAATTTCTGACCGCCAAACCCTGGATTCACTGACATGAGCAAGAGCATGTCGATTTTATCCATCACCCATTTTGCTACATCTAGCCCGGTACCCGGATTAATCACCAATCCCGCTTTACATCCTAAGTCACGAACTAGCTGAAGAGATCTATCTATGTGGTTGGAACCCTCTGGATGAAAAGTAATGTAGTCAGCGCCGGCATCAGCAAACATGCGGATAAGATCATCCACTGGACTCACCATCAGATGGACATCAATTGGTGCTGTAACACCATGATCTCTGAGGGCCTTACACACCATTGGGCCAATTGTTAAATTGGGCACATAGTGATTATCCATAACATCAAAATGAACCACATCTGCGCCAGCTTCTAGCACCGCATCGACCTCTTCACCCAATCGAGCAAAGTCGGCCGCTAAAATAGAAGGAGCAATCAAATAACCAGCCATAGAACACCTAAGTTTGAATTGTTTTTAAAATTATTATCTGACTATTATATACCGCGATTGATGCTAACGGTTAAGACAGAACCAAAAAAGCCGCTTGAGCAAGCGGCTTTTTGAACATTATTCGCATCGATTCTGCGCATTACTTAACTAGTCTTCTAATTCCTTCATAGTTTTCCTAAAAGCTTTGCCAGCTTTTTTCATTCTCTCTCTTATTGTCTTGCGCATGGCCTTAGCTTCTTCTTTAGTCACATACCCATCCGAATCAGTGTCCATTTCATTGAAACGTTCACGCCCTTTGACGGCCATCTCTGCAATCATAGTCTCATGCTCATCAATGGACACTTTGCCATCCTTATCGGCATCGGCTGCTGCGAAAAGGTCTCCTCTATGCCAATCTCTCCCGACATCTTTGTGATGGTCAGCAACTGCCATTACCGACAGTAACAGCGTCAAAATTAAAATAATTACCTTAGTCATAATAGCTCTCCTACTAATCAGTTTATTCCTTTTAACGCAACCCGCACCATTTGGTTGACGGTCGTGTGATATTAAGAATAACTATAGTCTTTAAACTGCTCGCGTAAATCTTTCTTACTGATTTTACCTGTCGCAGTATGAGGAATTTCATCGACAAAAACACAATCACCAGGGATCCACCATTTGGCAATCTTTCCTTCTAAGGATGCTAAAATATCGTCTTTACTGGGAGTGACGCCATCCACAGCGATCACAATCAGTAAAGGTCTCTCTGTCCACTTAGGATCAGCCACGCCAATAACAGCAGCCTCTTGAACATCAGGGTGAGACATTGCAGCATTTTCAACATCTATGGAACTGATCCATTCTCCACCAGATTTAATTACATCTTTTACGCGATCAGTGATCACTACATACCCATATTCATCGATAGAAGCCATATCGCCCGTATCAAACCAGCCTTCATCATCCAATGCAGGTTGATCTTCAAGCCGATAATACCCACTGCATACCCAAGGCCCCTTGACCAACAAAAGCCCTGAGGCGATGCCATCCCAAGGTAACGCATTTTTATCTTCATCAACAATCTTCATTTGAACACCGTAGACTAATCGACCCGCGCGAACTCTATAGGCGTCTCTTTCTTCTTCAGAACAATCAATCATCCAGGCCATCGGTCTATTATATGAACCTAGGGGGCTCATTTCGGTCATGCCCCACCCGACATGCATTTCAATTCCATGCTCATCCATAGATTTCATGAGGGATAACGGGCAAGCCGAGCCTCCGACAACCACATTCTTCAGCGTCTCTACTGTCTTACCTTCGCTATTGAGATAGTTTACTAACGCTAGCCATACAGTTGGCACTCCGAGAGAGTAATTAACTTTTTCTTCGTTAATTAGGCGTGTCAATGTCTCTCCATCTGCCATTTTAGGGCCTGGAAAAACTAACTTACACCCCACCATAGGTCCACTATAAGAGGTGCCCCAAGCATTGACATGGAACATAGGTACAATCGGCAAAATGACATCATTGCCAGACAAATTCATGTTGTCTGGTAATGAACCGGTAATAGAGTGAAGAACAGTACTGCGATGACTATAAACCACACCTTTTGGATTACCTGTTGTGCCAGACGTGTAACACATCGAGCTTGCTGTATTTTCATCTAATTCAGGCCAATCAAAAGTCTCTTCATGACCAGCAATAAAAGTCTCATAGCAATGGACATTATCTAAGGTTGTCTCTGGCATGTTAACTTCATCAGTGAGTACAACGTAACCTTTAACCGTCGGCAATTTATCTTTCAATCCTTGCAGTAAGGGCACAAACATAGGGTCAGTGAAAACCCACTTGTCTTCAGCATGATTGATTATAAAATCGATTTGCTCAGGAAATAATCGAGGATTTATCGTATGACAGATTTGGCCAGAACAAGAGATCGCGTAGTACAACTCAAAGTGACGGTAGTCATTCCAGGCCAACGTAGCTATTCGATCGCCTTTATCAAAGCCTACACTCTTTAATGCGTTAGCTAATTGACGGATCCTGCAAAATGACTCGCTATAGGTATATCTGTGATTGGGATTGTCACTAGTCACTGAGACAATCTCACTAGCACCATGGATACTATCCGCATGCTCCATAATGGATGTTATGGTGAGCTGCGAATTCATCATTAAACCATTCATACTTGCCCTCAAATCTCACAATAAATTAAGGATAGGAGACTATCATTCATAGATTCAAAAGCACAACGAAATTTTGATCTCACTCTGTTTTGTACCCATTTGTAAGTACTCTGCTAATTGAGCTTGTCCCAATCGGAATTTCAATTCTACTTATATCAGGGAAGAGAACTAGCTGACTCACCTTTACCTATATTTTGGGGGGACACGGCCTTTTCTCTAGCAGCTTCAAGAGTTACCAACCCCTCCTCAACCAGAGCATTAAGACATTGATCTAAGGTTTGCATCTGTAACGAGCTGCTTGTCTGAATAACAGAATAAATCTGGGCATTTTTGTCTTCTCTTATAAGATTTCTAACCGCTGGGGTGCCTATCATTATTTCATGAGCAGCAATGCGGCCACCCCCAACTTTTTTCATGAGGGTCTGAGTAACTACCGCCTGCAAGGAATCAGACAACATCGAACGGACCATGTCTTTCTCCCCCTCCGGAAAAACATCAATGATTCTATTAATTGTTAAAGCCGCTGAAGTAGTGTGGAGAGTTGCAAAAACCAAGTGACCGGTTTCAGCAGCGGTCAGTGCTAAACGAATAGTTTCCAGATCTCTCATCTCGCCTACTACGACCACATCTGGATCTTCACGCAAAGCTGAACGCAAAGCTTGACTGAAACTTTGAGTGTCACGACGGACCTCTCGCTGGTTAATTAAACTTTTCTCACTGTGATGAACAAACTCAATTGGATCCTCGATGGTAAGGATATGATAGGACCGGTTTTTATTAATGTAATCTACCATCGCCGCTTGAGTGGAAGACTTGCCAGAACCCGTTGGCCCAGTAATTAAAACTAAACCACGCGGCAATAGGGCCAGCTGCTTAAATATATCGCCCAATCCGAGCTCTTCTAAAGTTGCTATCTTCGAGGGAATAGACCTAAATACGGCTGATTTTCCTCGATTCTGATTGAATACATTAGCTCGGAATCTTGCCACCTCAGGAATCTCAAATGAAAAATCTATCTCTATACCATCCTTCAAAGCTTTGATCTGGGTATCATTTAGCACCTCATGGACTAGACTTTCCACTTGTCTGGGTAGCAGGACCGGTAAATCTGTGCGAATCATATCTCCGTCAATCCGCAAAATAGGAGGAAGCCCTGCTGATAGATGTAAATCTGATGCTTGTTCTTTTATACTGAGCCTCAACAGTCTGGTTATATCCATGATTTAAGTTCCTTTGCTCTTTGGTCTACTCAGTAACCTGTGATTATTCAAAGACACTGATACAAGCCCGATTGCTGCTGGCCGGATTAGAATTCAAGATTTATTTGAGCTACCTTAATGTAGCAGAGGTTTTAGAATAAAATGCAAAAATATCTCGGGGTTGTGATGGACTCCATAGAATCACTAAATTATCAGAAAGATACTACATTAGCTCTGTTGCTTGCAGCGCAAGAACACGGATATTTACTATTTTATATGCAGCAGAAAGATCTGTTTATCGACAATAACGGTCCCCAAGGGAAGATGACGCCTCTAACAGTCTTTCAGGACCCAGATAAATGGTATGCCTTAGAGGAAACCTCAATAAAGCCTCTCTCAGACTTAAATGTTATTCTGATGCGCAAAGATCCGCCTTTTGATAGTGAATTTATTTATTCCACTTATATTCTAGAAGCCGCAGAACGTCGTGGTAGCCTAATTGTAAATAGACCTCAAAGTCTCAGGGACTGTAACGAGAAGGTCTTCGCTACAGAATTCCCTCAGTGTACTCCCCCGCTACTGGTCAGTCGTGACGATGTTCTTTTAAAGCAATTTCTGGAAGAGCATGACGAAGTGGTGTACAAACCGCTAGATGGAATGGGTGGCACATCAATATTCCGAGTTAAGAAAGGTGATCAAAACCTTAATGTCATTATTGAAACACTCACAAATTTTGGTCAGAACACGATCATGGCTCAAAAATATCTCCCAGAAATTTTGGTTGGTGACAAAAGAATCTTGGTCATCGATGGAGAAGTTGTACCTTTCTGTTTAGCCCGAATTCCCTCCGCAGGAGAATTTAGGGGCAACCTTGCAGCAGGTGGGCGCGGCGTTGTCCAACCTCTCAGCGAGAGAGACTTATGGATTGCCCAGCAAGTTGCCCCAACATTAGTTGAAAAGGGTCTTATATTTGTCGGTTTAGATGTTATTGGTGATTACTTAACCGAAATTAATGTCACAAGCCCGACCTGCGTACGCGAAATTGACAAAGCTGAAAACACCGCCATAGGCGATAAACTGATGGTTGCCATTAATAAAAGATTAAACGCTTAGCTAGCTGAATTCAAAAAAGCCCTCTTAGTTGTCTTTCAAAAGTTGAGTTTCATAACGTAGTAAGTCATATTAAGTGTATGAGTACACACGCAAAAACAGTCACTAGCCTAAAAAATCATTTCCTGCTCGCAATGCCGGGATTACCCGACCCTAATTTCTCACAATCAGTCGTTTATCTCTGCGAACACACTAAAGATGGTGCTATGGGGCTCATTGTTAATCAGCAGATGGACATCCCAGTCAAAGCCATTTTTAAACAGTTAGAGCTGGACTATAATGAAGCATGCGGCGATGAGTTAATTTTTGATGGTGGCCCAGTTGCTCGGGATCGCGGGTTTATTCTCCATCGGACCTGCACTCAGACCTGGGAATCTACCGTTGCCATTTCTGATGAAATTTGTCTTACCGCCTCAAAAGATATTCTGAGTGATATTGCAATTGGTGACGGCCCCCAAAATCCACTCATTACTCTTGGTTACTCTAGCTGGGGCGCAGGGCAACTTGAAGAAGAATTAGCTACCAACAGCTGGCTTACAATTCCATCTAGTGCCGCGATTATTTTTAATACTGACTGTGCTAATCGGGCAACAGCCGCAGCATCTTCCATCGGCCTAAATCTTAATATGCTTTCCACGGACATGGGCCATGCCTGAGTCTATAAGACACAAGTCACTTCTCGCGTTCGATTTTGGGTTAAAGCAAATAGGGGTGGCTTATGGTCAGACACTAACCAAAAATGCTAGTGCTCTGACTATTCTTAAGGCACAAAATGGTACCCCCCAGTGGCCCGAGATTGATGCGTTAATAACGCAGTGGAAGCCAAATTTAGTTCTCGTAGGCTTACCATTAAATATGGATGACACTGAGAGTGAATTAAGCGCTCGAGCAAGAAAATTTGCTCGTCGCCTAGAAGGCCGTTTTAATATTAAAGTGGAAATGGTTGATGAGCGCCTAACCAGCCAGGAGGCAAAATCAATCATTCGAGGAAATAGCAAGCGTGGCTCCGGCACTGAAGACCTAACTAAAATAGACCATATAGCCGCAGCTTTAATACTTCAGAGTTGGCTAGATGACTCATCAATAGGAAGATCAATCTAATCTTAATACTGCCCTCGATCCATCATCGAAGACAAAAGGATTAAAAATGCCCATGTCTGATTTACAGGAAAGAATAGACAAAGTTAGATTGCGCTTGCTGTCAGCCGCAATAAAGTGTGGCCGATCCGAAGCAGAGGTTATGCTAGTTGCAGTGAGTAAAACACGTAGCGCCGATGCAATAAGGCATGCCGCTAATAACGGCCTTCACCATTTTGGAGAAAACTATCTTCAAGAAGCTCTGGAAAAAATAGATACACTTAAGTCACTAGAACTAGATTGGCACTTTATTGGGCCAATACAGTCTAACAAGACACGACAAATTGCAGAAAATTTTTCTTGGGTACACAGTGTCGATAGGGTGAAGATTGCCCAAAGACTGAGTGATCAAAGACCGCCAGACATGCCTCCATTAAATGTTTGTTTGCAAATTAATATTGACAATGAAACAACCAAAACTGGGCTTAACCCCGATCAAGTCCTACTAGCAACTAAGAATATTTTAAAGTTACCGAACATAAAGCTGCGAGGGCTAATGGCAATACCTGCAGTTCGTCAGGGACAACAGGCCCAGCAAAAGCCTTTTTCCAAATTGCAGCAATTGATGGATGAAATTAATCGTTCACTGGACAAATCTGAAAAACTGGATACCCTTTCTATGGGAATGTCAGGGGATCTTGAAGCTGCTATTTTTGAGAAAGCTACTATCATCAGAGTGGGCACTGATATATTTGGCCCTCGAAGCGTTAAACAATAGAAGGTGAAAACATGAGTTCAATCGTTTTTATTGGTGGTGGCAATATGGCCTCATGCATAGTGGGGGGAATGATTGCTCGAGGATTTGAGGCTAAAGATATTACAGCCACGGCTCCTAGTGAAAGTAGCCAAGAGAAATTAAAGTCTAGATTTGGCATCTCTGCGACGGATGACAACCGATCGGCAGTTGCTCTCGCTGATATTGTTGTACTGGCGGTAAAACCACAAATCATGCGTAAGGTCGCTATAGATCTTGCCTCAGCATTAAAGGCTGATGCAGTTGTTGTCTCGGTTGCAGCTGGAATTTCAATCAATTCCTTACAATCATGGTTAGGCAATTCCACTGCCATTGTTAGAGCTATGCCCAACACTCCTTCTCTTGTGCTTTCAGGCGCTACTGGTCTTTTTGCCAACGATCTAACAAGCCAATCCCATAAAGATAGTGTGGGTCAAATTTTCAACGCTGTTGGCTATTGCTGTTGGGTCGAGAGTGAAGAGCAGATTAATGCTGTAATCGCAGTCTCTGGGAGTGGGCCCGCCTACTTCTTTAGAATTCTGGAGATTATGCAGGCGGTGGGACAAGAGCTAGGATTATCAGAAGAGGTTGCTCGTGAGCTTGCGTCGCAAACTGCCTTGGGGGCCTCACAAATGGCAAAAGTATCTGATTCCAGTCCAGCCCAGCTTAGACAGCAAGTAACCTCCCCCGGAGGAACTACTGAGCGTGCTTTGAGTACTTTTCAGCAAGACGGTCTGGAAGCTATCTTCCGTCGCGCAATGACTAGCGCATCGCAAAGAGCTGAAGAAATGTCCAAAGACTTTTCAGATTAAAAAATTTAAACCCAAGGAGTTAGAAACAGATGAGTGGTGGATTAATTAACATTATCAGATTAGTAATAGACCTTTATGCCACGGTTATATTGGTCAGACTGCTCTTACAACTAGTCCAAGCAGATTTCTTTAACCCTATTTCTCAAACCATTTTCAAGGTCACCGCGCCAATTGTGGAACCACTACATAAAATCTTTCCAACCTTTGGCAAATTTAACACTGCCGCTCTAGCTGCTGCTATTTTAGTCAAGTGGTCTTTTTTTATTATTTGGTTTGGATTTCAATCCGCGTTACCTAGCCAACTAATCCCATTATTGTTGGTTGCTGCAGTGTCCTTAATTGGGACGCTAATTCAAATTTATTTTTATGGCATTCTTATCGTGGCCATCTCCAGCTGGGTGGGCACCACAAATCACCCAACGGTGCGCCTGGTAAATCAAGTAATCGACCCTTATATGAAGCCCTTTAGGAGTGTCATCCCACCTATTGGCATGATCGATATTTCACCGATGGTTGCGATTCTTGTCTTAATGGTGGCACGCGCTCAGGTATTGCCTGCTCTAAATGGTATCTTCTAACCCATTTATCTTGTTATGTGCATAAATCATTAATATAACTAGCCTATTCCATACAATTGATATAAAAAATAACCGACCTTATGTTGCGTTGTTGTCCGCCTGCTCTTAGACTTTAGGAGCCTCGCACAAATAAACCTCTAAAACAAAGACGATTACACGGATATGGCAAACGATCTCCAGTCTAGTAAAGCCCAAACTGCTATAGCAAAAACTGCAGTGGCTTTTGATCGCCCTCTTAATTTGGCTTGTGGGTTTGAATTAACAACCCATGAACTTGTTTATGAAACCTATGGAAAGCTGAACAGCTCTCATACCAATGCTATTCTCATATGCCATGCCCTTAGCGGCGACCACCATGCTGCCGGTGTTGATTCTGAGGGGAAATCTGGTTGGTGGGACCACTATATTGGCCCTGGCAAACCAATTGATACCAACCGTTTCTTCGTAGTTTGCCCAAACAATATTGGTAGTTGCTTTGGCAGCACGGGGCCAAATAGCATTAATCCTGCAACTGGAAAGCACTGGGGCGCTGATTTTCCCGCCTTGGAGGTCAGTGATTGGGTTGAATCTCAGGTGTTTTTGATGGAGCATCTTGAGATTGACTGCTGGGCTGCTGTCGTCGGTGGTAGTTTAGGTGGAATGCAGGCAATGCATTGGTCTGTAGTACATCCCGAAAAATTACAGCATGCAGTTGTCATAGCTGCCTCATTGAGGCTATCTGCACAAAATATTGCATTTAATGAGATAGCACGCCGAGCCATACAATCAGACGTGAATTTTAGAGATGGTCAGTATTTAGAGCATCAAACTAGCCCTAAAGATGGTTTGGCATTGGCGCGAATGATTGGCCATCTCACCTATCTGTCTGATCATGCTTTAGGTCGCAAGTTTGGGCGGTTGGTGCGCAATGGAGATCTGGATGCCGCCCAAAAAGAGTTGGTTGAATTTGAAATATCAAGCTACCTGAATTATCAAGGCGATAAATTTGCCAAAGGATTTGATGCTAATAGTTATATTTTAATCACCAAGATGTTAGATTATTTTGATCTTGTTAAAAACTACAAAAATGATCCGTTAGCAACTTTTAGCAACGCCAAATGTCAATTTTTGGTGGTCTCCTTTAGCAGCGATTGGCGATTTTCTCCAAAATGTTCTGAAGAGATTACAGATGCCCTCATCGGCGCAGACAAAAATGTCTCATATTTAAGAATTGAATCTGATCAGGGTCACGACGCTTTTTTACTGCCGGATGCTCGTTATGAGAATGGCGTTAGCCTCTATCTAAATAGAGTTGCAGACCAAATAGAGGCTGAACAGCCATGATAAACAATAATGGCTTCATCGGAGACTGGATAATAGAAAACTCACGAGTCTTAGACCTAGGTTGTGGTGATGGCTCTCTATTGGAGACATTAACCAATAAACATCAGGTGCGTGGTTATGGTTTAGAGATCGACCCAGACTCAATTAGTCAGTGTATCGGCAGAGGTGTGAACGTTATTGAGCAAGATCTCAATGAAGGTTTGGAGAACTTCGCAGACGCTAGTTTTGATACTGTGGTGATGATGCAAACACTTCAGGCACTGCGATATCCCCATTTGGTGCTCGATGAGATGCTTCGAATTGGCAAACAATGCATTGTCACTTTCCCTAATTTTGGTCACTGGCGAACCCGAGCTGATTTGGTCATTAGTGGTCGCATGCCGGTGACTAAAAGATTGTCGTATCAATGGTATGACACTCCAAATATTCACTTTTTTACCTACAAAGACTTTGAAGCCCTTTGCTTAGAGCGCAACATTAATATAGTCAATCGAAACTTTGTCGGTGGGCGGGCCAGTGATCTTGGCTTAGACAACATATGGCCCAACCTTTTTGCTCATACTGCCGTATATCGACTGTCAAAATGAAAGCTGCACATTTAAACGCTACTTAAAGAGGCTTTGCCCATGAAACGATCCCTATTGGCAATTTTGCTGTTAGTGCAACCGATCCTCGCTCAGGGGTACGAAGAAAAACTTTACAAACAGCATGGCAATTACAAAATATTTTACAGTGCCTTTAACAGTTCGTTCATCGACTCTGATATTGCAGTGGCAAACAACATTGTGCGAGGAAAGGGAAAAGGTTTGGTCAATATTGCAGTGATGGAAGAATTGACTATCGGAACCCCTGTTAAAGTAACAGGCCGAGTTTCTAATATTCTACAACAGAGTCAGTCGCTTGAATTTGTGGCAGTAAAAGAACAGCAGGCGTTATATTATCTTGCTCCATTTACCTTCGAGAATGAAGATTATCTGACATTTAAGATTACAGTAAAGCCCAGTGACGGCGAGCCGAGCTATTCATATGACTTTAAATTTCAGAAAAAAATGTATCACGACTAATTCACATTATTTGGACTAACCATTGACTGATTTAAATAAGCTAGTGCTTGCCAGCGCCAATCCTGGAAAAATTAAAGAGCTACAGGAATGGCTGGATAAATTAGGCATCTCCGTCGTGCCCCAGGGTGATTTGGGCATTCCAGATATTGAAGAAACTGGCCTTACTTTTGTTGAGAACGCCATTCTCAAGGCACGTAATGCTTCGGCTTTGTCTAATTTGCCGGCTATTGCTGATGACTCTGGCATCGAAGTGGATTACTTAAAAGGAGCGCCCGGTATCTACTCAGCTCGTTTTTCAGGGGAGCATGCAACTGACGCGACCAATCGCACCAAGCTTTTGAAAGCGTTAGAAGGTGTCCCTCAAGACAAGCGCACCGCTCGCTACCAAGCAGTAATCGTTTACCTCCGTCATGCTCAGGACCCAACCCCGATCATATGCCAAGGAACTTGGGAAGGGAGCATCACTCTTATTGAGCGAGGCGAACAAGGCTTTGGTTACGATCCAATATTTTATGTTCCTGAGTTGAAATGCCATGCTGCTGAACTCGACAGAGCAACCAAGCAACGCTTGAGTCATCGGGGAAAAGCTATTGCTCAGATTCTAGAGCAACTGGGCGCATCGTAATCCCATGCTCAAGTTGCCTCCCCTATCACTGTATGTTCACATTCCTTGGTGCGTAAAAAAATGTCCTTACTGCGATTTTAATTCTCATGTCGCTAAACAAAACATTCCAGAAAACGACTATGTCAGTGCGCTCATAGAAGATCTCAAGGCTGATCTTCACTGGGTACAGGGTAGAAAACTGCGCTCAATTTTTTTTGGTGGCGGCACTCCTAGCTTATTTTCAGGAGCAGCCATTGGCACTATTCTGCAAGCAGCTGAAGAGATGATTGGCTTTGAGTCCGACATAGAGATAACCCTAGAAGCGAATCCGGGTGTTGCCGAGCAAAAAAAGTTTGTTGATTTTTATAGCGCCGGTGTCAACCGATTATCAGTAGGCGTTCAAAGCTTCAATGATGATCACCTCAAACACCTAGGCAGAATTCATGGCTCATCGCAGGCAATATCAGCGATATCCATGGCTCAATCAGCTGGATTCGATAATTTTAATATTGATTTAATGCATGGCCTTCCTGAACAAACGGTGGCCGAAGCGGAAAATGACATTAGTAAGGCTGTGGACTCTGGAGCGATACATATCTCTTGGTATCAGCTCACTATAGAGCCCAACACCGAATTTTTCTCTCGTCCACCTATACTCCCAATTGATGATCGTTTAGCTGATATCCAACAGGCAGGAATGGTGATGTTGAATAATAAAGGCTATCAGCAGTACGAAGTATCTGCATTTGCCAACGATGAAATGCAATCCCATCACAATATGAATTACTGGCAGTTTGGGGACTACTTAGGAGTGGGCGCAGGGGCACATGGCAAAATTACTCTTCCAGCACAGAATGAGGTTTTTCGCACTGCAAAAACAAGACAACCTGATCACTACTTAGCAAAACTTGGCAGCCCAGAAATTCTTAGTAAAGCTATTGCTTTGGATGAGATAGCTCAGGAGTTTATGATGAACGGTTTGCGACTAAAGCAAGGGGTGTCTAAAGACTATTTTACGCAGCGGACAGGTTTAGATTTCCATTCTGTCGAACAAATAGTCCTTCGTCTGCAATCTCAAGGGCTACTTGAACAGGACACTTATCGCTACCGCACCACACCACTTGGATATCAGTTTTTAAATTCAGTTTTGCAGAATTTTTAATGATTGGCTTTATAGGATTTGTTAGATTATGCTCATTCGAATGCTTCTAAATTGGAAAGGATTTTCAATGTTATTGGACAAGATGTCGTCATATAGAATGATTCTAGGGGCGTCCCTCCTAGTTTTAATGAATCTAACCTCTCTCACTGTAGCTCAGGGAAAAAATAATCCAACCTACTGCTATGTGGATGGTTTATCGGACCGGCTTCCTTGTGGCTTTATTCAAGTTGCAGAAGATTCCTCTAAACCTCAGGGACGCAAGATTGATATTCATTATGTGGTCATTCCAGCAGTAAAGCCTATTTACCCCGCTGAGGCGCTGCTAGCTATTGCAGGAGGACCTGGCCAATCCGCCATTGATAACGCCGCTCTGTTCAACAACACTTTTAAAAAAGTCAGAGAAACTAGAGATATTTTGCTAATTGATCAGCGAGGTACTGGCCGCTCAAATATTTTGCAATGTCCACAGGATAATATCCTCTCACCTCTAATGGTGGATGAACAAGGGTTTGATGTTATTGTTGAAACAGAGAAGTGTTTGAGTAACATTGAATCTGATTTGGCGATGTATGACAGCACCACCGCGATTCATGACTTCGAAGCTGTTCGTAAATTCCTTGGCTATGAAAAACTCCATGTGTACGGCATATCCTACGGTAGCCGAATGGCGCAATTGTATATGCGTCACTACAGTGATGCCTTACTGACGGTAACCTTGGATGGAGTGGTGCCCATGCAACAATCAGTGCTTGCTGTTGGATTATCCGTTGACCGTGCTTTAGAAGGCGTCCTTGAGCAATGTGCAGCGGATGCTGCCTGTAACCAACAATTCCCAGCTTTACCCTCTGACTTAAGTTCACTAACTAACCATTTGACCAACAATCCAGTCACTACAAATGTGTTTCATCCGATGACAGGTAATCCAGAAACTTTTCTATTAACCCGAGATAAATTGTTGGGTATTTTACGGCTTTCCATGTACTCACCATCAACCCGTGCGCTTTTACCACTAGCCATAAGTCTAGCCGCAAGTGGAAATTATCAACCGCTACTCGGGCTCTATTCACTCATCATGAACGGAATTGACCTTGCCGCTGGCATGCATAATTCTGTAGTCTGCGCAGAAGATGTTCATCGGGTCAGTCCTGATCTGATGGAAGATATCGAGCAATCATTTACTGCGAACTCAATGTATAAAGCGATGGTCAAGTCTTGTTCGATATGGCCAACAAACCGGGTCGGTGAAGAGTTTTTCAATCCTATCGAAAGCGATATTCCCACTCTACTCTTATCTGGTGAATTGGATCCTGCCACACCGCCCGATTGGGGTACATTGGCTATGGTCAACATGACCAATGCAGTACATTTTGTCGCTCCTTACGCTACCCATGGTGTTGCTGCTCAGACTTGTGGCAGTGATTTGGTTGCTGACTTAGTTGATCTTGGCACTGTTACCGACTTAGATGCCAGTTGTCTAAGTGAGACCCATCCTAAAAGTTTTTACCTCAATCCCAGCAGTGCTCAGGCATTGCAAAGTAAGACCACTGTAGAGGATTCTCCATGATTTCAGTGTCCAATCTATCTAAAAAACTGGGTGAGGTGCAGGCCCTAGACTCTCTAACCTTTGACGCTTACGACGGTCAAATCACAGGATTGCTGGGTCCAAATGGAGCGGGTAAAACAACCTGTCTTAGAACAATTTTTGGTCTGCTAAAACCTGACCAAGGCACTACATCAATTAATGAAATTGACGTTACCAAGCAGCCCCTTGCAGCTAAACAAGAACTTGGATTATTCCCAGATCCCTTTGGTATTTACGAACGACTAACTCCACGCGAATATATTTGTTATTTTGCTGAACTCAGTGGTTTGGAACGATCTGCGGCCATTACTGCAACTGACAAAGTCATTATTGATTTGCAGTTAGCCGATATCGCTGACCGCCGATGTAAAGGTTTTTCACAGGGTCAACGAATGAAGACGGCTTTAGCCCAAGCAATTGTTCATCAACCAAAAAATATTATTCTTGACGAGCCCACTAGAGGTTTAGATGTCATGAGTACAAGAATTCTCAGAGACATGCTGGGTAAGCTCAAGTCCGAAGGACACTGTATTTTATTCTCCAGCCATGTGATGCAAGAAGTAGCCTCGTTATGTGATCGCGTTGTAGTAATGGCGGATGGCAAGGCAGTCGCCATTGGTAGTCCCCAAGAATTATGCGATCAAACTAACCAAACCTCCTTAGAGGAAGCATTTATCTCCTTGATCGGAACCGATGAGGGGATAGCTGCATGAACAGTCGTTTTACTAGCCTTCTACGCAAAGAATTATTAGATGCTGTTAGGGATAAGCGCTCGGTGATGGCGGGCCTTTATTACGCCTTCTTTACTCCCGTACTACTTGCCGTTGTTTTGACAGCTGTCATTAACAAAGCGACCAATCCCGAAGATATAGAAATTACCATTACCAACGGAATTGAGGCCTCTAACTTGGTCAACTACCTAAGCGATAGAGGTATTAGCCAAGGGGACGACCCAGATAAACTAAAGAATATCGAACTCGTCATCAGTACTGATTTCTCCGAACAACTCAATCGTGCAGAACCTGCCGAAGTTACCTTAATTGCAGATCAGTCGGAGGACAGCTTAAGAACTGCGATTGCCAGAATTAAGAGAGCACTGAGGAGTTATAGCTCGGAAATGGTCAGCCTTAGACTAATCAGCCGCGGCATTAATCCCAATATTATTAATCCGGTAAAAGTGCATATACAAGACCAAGCCACCGCTGTCTCTAAAGGTGGTCAGATCATGGGTGTGATGACGATGCTGATGATATTGTCCGTATTTGTCGCCGGCATGAACTTGGCGATTGACACCAGTGCAGGGGAGCGAGAGCGCAACTCACTGGCTCTGCTTCTGAGCCATCCCGTTTCGGTATTGCAGTTAGTGATATCCAAAACTGTCGCTGTGAGTATCTTCGGAATGCTAGGACTTATCTTAACGATAATAGTATCAAAGTTTGTCTATCCATTTGTTCCTTGGCAAGAGCTAGGATTTAGTGTCGACATATCCGGTAGCTTTATACTCGGAGCGCTATTGGCGGGCTTTTCTGTAGCCATTTTCGCTGCCAGTATGCAGCTGTTTGTTTCCTTTATGGCTAAGAGTTTTAAAGAAGCACAAACCTACATAAGCTTCGTTATGTTCGTTCCGATAGCGATGTCCTATGCTGCAACATTGGACTTTGCCGTAGAAGAACTTCGCTGGGCACCGGTATCCGGGCAACTGCAGGCGTTGATTGATTTAGCCAAAGGAAAAGAAATTCCTTTACTGCAGTTGGCGGTATCTTGCTTGTCCACACTAATCATTTCACTGGCTTTAATATTCGGGATGGAACGACTACTAAAAAGTGAGAAGATTGTTTTTGGCCTGTGAGTTAAGCTTTAGGTATATACCCAAATAAGCATAAGGTTAATCCTTAATGATCATTTGATTGTCACTATATGATGATATTATCTGTGGGATATGCTCACAAATAATCTAAGTCTTCAATGCAAAACACCTTTTTAAAACTTCTCGATGAAAAACAAACACTTCTTATCGATGGTGCCACGGGAACAAACCTATTTGCCCTGGGTTTGCAGTCTGGTGACTCCCCTGAATTTTGGAACACAGATTTTCCAGAACGCGTAGCTTCCCACTATCGCTCTTTTATTGATGCGGGGTCCGATATTGTTCTGACGAACACCTTCGGCGGCAATAGTTATCGCCTTAAACTTCATGATGCTCAAGACCGAGTGGTTGAATTTAATCGCGCGGCAGCGCAAATTTTAGTATCAGAAGTGGCCGCCAGTGATCGAGACATTGTTGTGGCAGGATCAATGGGACCCACCGGCGAGATCTTTGCCCCCGCAGGACTAATGACCATAGAGGAAGGAGAGATTGCTTTTGCTGAGCAGGCCATGGCTCTCAAGGAAGGCGGTGCGGATATTCTATGGATTGAAACCTTATCATCTATTGAGGAATGCCATGCAGCGGTTCGTGGTGCAAGCGTGACCGGATTGCCTATTGTGCTGACATTAAGTATCGAAACAAATGGCCGGACAATGATGGGGATTACACCATCTGACCTAGTACAGCTCCAAAATGATCTTTGCACTCCACTTGCCGCCTATGGAACTAACTGTGGACTAGGGGCCGCTGAAGTTATAGCAGGCATAATCAATATGAAACAAGCCGCGGATTTGGCAAATGTGCAGCCGATACTTGTGGCGAAAGGCAACTGCGGTATTCCTGAATGGGTAGATGGGAAAATTTGCTATAGCGGAACGCCGGAGTTAATGGCTATCTATACCAAGATGGCCATTGATTCGGGAGCTCGAATAATTGGCGGCTGCTGCGGTACTTCTCCAAAACATGTAGCAGAAATGCGAAAAGCAATCGATAGCCATGAAAAAGGGAATACCCCGGACTTGGCTCAAATAGAGTCAAAGCTTGGTGCTATTACAAGCGGTGCCAAAGCTCAAATGAGTGGTGATCTGACTATTGCAGGAGGAGCTGCTGGTCCCGGACATAAAACCTCAGGCCGAAGCAGACGCCGCCGATAAATAGAATAATCTGAGGTGATCATCATTTCATCCTCTTAGAGTCCATTATCGACCCATATCGTTTGAAGCCTGACTAAAGCTAGTGTTATGATTCCGCTATACAAATGAAGATACTCGTTTTATAAACACCTATTTGGAGATTCCGCGCAATGAGCGAAAATATTGTTCACGTTACTGATGCAAGTTTTGAAACAGATGTTTTGCAATCTGATACCCCGGCCTTGGTTGATTTTTGGGCTGAATGGTGTGGACCCTGCAAAATGATTGCACCAATCCTTAACGAAATAGCGGATGAATACGCAGGAAAAATGAAGATCTGTAAGGTAGACGTTGATAGTAACCCTGAAACGGCTGCGAAATTTAATGTACGAGGTATCCCCACGTTACTGGTATTTAAAAATGGTACTGTTGAAGCGACCAAAGTTGGGGCATTATCCAAAGGTCAACTCATTGAATTTGTGGATGGATTGATCTAAAAGCATTGTCGGCTCTGCTCGCAGGGCCGAAAAAAAATCTTGCGCTTTCTATAGGTAACGCTATACTCAGGCTCTATCAACGAATTTCTAGCATCTTCTGACAACATCGAAATTAACTATTTGGGCCCCCTAGGCCGTTAAATCCATCTTTCTGTAACATCAGCTATAAAGCTAACCCTTTTCAATTTATCGTTCAACAACTCTGAAATCCTATCTATGAACCTATCCGAATTAAAGCACAAACCTATTGGCGAACTCCTTGAAATGACTGAAGCCCTCGGCCTCGATAATTTAGCTCGCTCCCGTAAAAATGACATTATCTTCGCGCTGCTTAAGAAACATGCGAAAGGCGGTGAAGATATCTATGGAGACGGTGTGCTCGAGATACTACCGGACGGTTTCGGATTTTTGCGCTCCGCAGGCGCCTCCTATCTTGCCGGTGCAGATGATATTTACGTATCGCCCAGTCAAATCAGACGATTCAACTTGCGCACTGGAGATGCCATTGCCGGGAAGATAAGACCACCAAAAGATGGTGAAAGATATTTTGCCATGCTTAAAGTTGATAAAATTAACTATGACGCTCCGGAAAATGCTCGCAATAAAATTCTCTTCGTTAACCTGACACCACTTTTCCCTGATCAACGCCTTACCTTAGAAGCAGGCAATGGCTCCTCGGAAGATCTCACTGGTCGAATCATTGACTTGGTAGCCCCTATTGGTAAGGGGCAGCGTGGTTTAATTGTAGCGCCACCAAAAGCGGGTAAAACCATTATGATGCAGAATATTGCGCAATCTATTATTCGCAATAATCCAGAGTGTTACATCATCGTTTTGTTAATCGATGAGCGTCCAGAAGAAGTCACAGAAATGCAGCGTACCGTCCGTGGTGAGGTTATTGCCTCCACCTTCGATGAGCCTCCTACCCGTCATGTTCAGGTCGCAGAGATGGTCATCGAAAAAGCCAAGCGTTTGGTTGAGCATAAGAAAGATGTGGTCATCTTGCTTGACTCTATCACCCGTCTAGCTCGCGCCTACAACACAGTTATCCCTTCTTCAGGTAAGGTACTGACCGGTGGTGTAGACGCCCATGCACTTGAAAAGCCTAAACGCTTCTTTGGTGCAGCGCGTAATATTGAGCATGGTGGTAGTTTGACTATTATCGCCACCGCATTGGTTGAGACTGGCTCAAAAATGGATGAAGTCATCTACGAAGAATTCAAAGGCACCGGTAATATGGAGCTGATTCTTGACCGTAAGATTGCTGAGAAGCGAGTTTATCCAGCCATCAACGTGCGTCGGTCTGGAACTCGTCGTGAAGACTTGTTGATCGAAGAGTCTGAACTCCAGCGTATCTGGATTCTGCGTAAACTGCTTCACGATATGGAAGATTTAGGTGCTGCAGAATTTGTTGTTGAGAAACTCAAAGGCTTTAAAAACAACGCTGAATTCTTTGGCGCCATGAAGCGCAAGTAACCCTGCTTCTGGCAGGCTAGCTTGCACGGGCCACATTAATTATGAAAAGTTCTGATTTGCGCGACTTTATCGCCCTCCTTGAACAACGAGGAGAGTTGGTGCGCATCAAGCAAGAAGTTGATCCCTACCTAGAAATGACAGAGATTAGTGACCGGACTCTGCGCGCTAAAGGCCCCGCCCTACTGTTTGAGAATCCTAAAGGTTACGACGTCCCCGTTCTTTGCAACCTATTCGGCACCCCCGAACGAGTTGCCCTTGGCATGGGTCAGGAGAATGTTAGCGCTCTGCGAGATGTGGGTGAGTTACTTGCTTTCCTAAAAGAACCAGAACCACCCAAAGGATTATTGGATCTTTGGGAAAAGCGCCACGACTTTAAGCAAGTATTAAACATGCCAGTCAAGGTAGTGAAGAAAGCGCCCTGCCAGCAAATTGTTTTAGAAGGTGATCAGGTTGATCTTGATCAATTGCCTATTCAAACATGTTGGCCTGGAGATGCCGCACCTCTGGTAACTTGGGCATTGGCTATTACTCGCGGCCCGGAAAAAGAGAGACAAAATCTCGGCATTTATCGGATGCAAAAAATCGCCAAAAACAAATTGATTATGCGCTGGTTAGCTCACCGCGGTGGTGCTTTAGATTACCGTGACTTTCAAAAGAAAAATCCCGGCAAGCCTTACCCAGTCGCCATCGCTTTGGGTGCTGACCCAGCGACGACTCTTGGCGCAGTAACGCCTGTGCCAGACACACTATCTGAATATGCGTTTGCTGGTTTATTACGTGGCGAAAAAACTCAAGTGGTCAAGTGCATCGGTAGCGATCTACAGGTACCTGCAAGTGCTGAATATATTCTTGAAGGCTTTTTACATGGTGATGAAGCTGAAGAAGGTCCTTTCGGCGATCACACGGGGTACTACAATGAGGTGGAAACTTTTCCAGTATTCACCATAGATCGTATTACCCATCATGAAAACCCTATTTACCATAGTACCTACACTGGCCGTCCGCCAGATGAGCCCGCGATCTTAGGTGTGGCCCTAAACGAAGTATTTGTTCCTATCTTGAAAAAGCAGTTTCCTGAGATCGTTGATTTTTATCTCCCACCTGAAGGCTGCTCGTATCGTATGGCTGTGGTCAGTATGAAGAAGCAGTATCCCGGCCACGCCAAGCGAGTAATGATGGGAGTTTGGTCATTCCTACGGCAATTTATGTACACCAAATTTGTCATCGTTACGGATGATGATGTTGATGTTCGCAACTGGGAGGACATCATTTGGGCGATGACAACTAGAATGGACCCTGTGCGGGATACGGTCATGGTTGAAAATACGCCTATTGACTATCTCGATTTTGCATCCCCCGTGTCGGGTCTCGGTTCTAAAATGGGTCTGGATGCCACTAATAAGATGCCTGGAGAAACGAATCGAGAGTGGGGAGAACCCATTGTGATGGATGAAACCATTAAGCAGCGGATTGATGAGTTATGGAATGAGCTTGGTATCGATAAATAGCCGCTGGAATAAGAGAATTAACAAAAACACTTAAACCTTGTTTGTAGTTTGCTCTTCAACCGCTCGCCACGCAGCGTCGAAAGCGGCCTGCATTAGTGGCATAGCCTCAGAATCAGAATTGGCAACCAAACTGAAATTTAGAGAGATGAGTACAATTGATAGCCGCTTCTGTAATAGAGCTTAATGGTGGTGATGAATTTCTCACCTACCCAGGTTGTTCTATCGAGCACAAAAAGAGCATCACCGATTTGACATTCAAGCGCACCGGCAACTCTTTGGTCTGCATTTTCAGCAGAAAAAATCACGTCGCCGCTGGAAAATGGAACTGTCCTTACCAACCACTCATTAACACTTATTTCATCTAAGGGAGCATCAAGAATTTCGGGAACCGCCTCAACATTGACCCAACGTTCTTCATAGGCATATGGGCTGTTATCTGCTAAATGGATGGTTTGCAAAAACAATGCCTCCTGGGATTCAGGAGTCTGCAATTTAGCTCTCACAGACTTGGGCGGTACCTTCAATTTAGTGGCTACATTTTGATGACGATATTCACTGCCAGTGACCTCAACCTGCTCACGTAAGATTGAGATGCCAAATTTTGCATGCCGTACCGGCATCCGGCAAACCCTTGTTCCGCCCTTTCGCTTTCTAACAACGACTCCCTCATCAGCCAGCGCCTGGAGCGCACGGTTTATCGTCGTACGCGCACAATTATATTCCTCTGCCAGCGCAAGCTCTCTGGGAATAAGGGCACCTAACTCCCACTCACCAGATTCAATTCTCCCCTTTAGTATTTGCCTAATTTTATGGTGGGAGTTAGCTGTCATAGTTCGTCTCGTAATCGTTTTATGGTTTTTAGAAACTGAGAGCTAATGGCGTCACGCAGAATATGTCTTCCCTCGCTAACCATATGTCTACCCGCCGCCCAAACATCGCTAACAATGTCATCATTTGATGCAAATATCCATGCATCAAGAATCCTGTCATTGGTTAAATTAACAAGAGAGTAATGCTCATCATCTAGCGCAACAAGATCAGCAAGCGCGCCGACTTTTATTGCTCCGCCATCACGACCTAGTGCTTGCGCACCACCCTTAGCCGCGTGTTCATATATGAAGCGTCCATTGGAAGGTGTAGCCTCGCTGCTAAAAACAACACGTCTTTGATCACGCAAGCGTTGAGATATTTCAAGCAACCGTAACTCTTCGCTAAGTCCAATTTTGACATTCGAATCAGATCCAATGCCAAATCGCCCACCATTCTCAATAAATTGAGGTGCGTTAAATATTCCATCACCAAGATTAGCTTCAGTAATGGGGCATAAGCCGGCAACGGCTCCAGATATTGCAAAATCTATTAGCTCTTTTTGGTCAGTGTGCGTTGCGTGCACCAGACACCAGCGGTCATTAACCTCGACATTGTCTAATAGCCATCGAATTGGTCTCGCTCCCAATGCTTGCACGACATCATTGACTTCGTTTTGCTGTTCAGCAATATGAATATGAACAGGGTTTTGCTGATTGAGAGTACTTGCTAATAAGAGCCCATCCTTTGACACAGCTCTTAGTGAATGGGGTGCCACTCCTAGGACATAATCCTGGGGCAACCCAGCCATCTTCTCGCTGAGCGATGTATACAGAGTCTGAAATTGATCAAGATTACAACCAAAACGACGCTGACCTGCCTGCAGTGGTTGGTTGTCTAGGCCGCCTCGCATGTACAAAACTGGCAAGTGGGTATAACCAATGCCCGATATAGACGATGCTTGAAATAGACGCTCTGATAATTCTGTTGGGCTGCTATAGCCAACGCCGTTGTAGTCATGATGTAAATAGTGAAATTCAGCAGATGCTGCATAGCCTGATTCCAACATTTCCATTTGAACTAGCGCTGCAATGGCTTCGATATCATCGGGTGAAAGGATCTCCAAAAAGCGATACATAACCTTACGCCACGTCCAAAAATCATCAAGAGAAGTGGCTCCTCTTTGCTCAGCTAACCCTGCCATGGCCCTTTGAAAAGAATGGCTGTGCAGATTCGAGAGCGCTGGTAAAAGAATGCCTACTGTTTTATCAACACCGGCTGTTGATTTGGAAATATCCGAAATACGACCAAAGTCATCTACTGCTATAGAGATATCTTGCTGCCACCCCGAAGAAGTTAAAGCTTGTTTTGCAAAAATTTTGAGTGTCATTTATTTCAATCTAACAGTATTATGTGCATACATAATAACCATGTTAATAAGGGTATTACAATACGTATGCAAAACGAAATGCTTTATACGGAATGCTCTGTAGCAACAATGCAAGTTAATGAAGCTGCTTACGGCTTAATCAATAATGCTGCTATTGCCGTTTGTAGCGGGCGTATAGAGTGGGTAGGGGATGAAAAGTCTATACCGGCTTGTTATCAAGGTATGCAAAGAGAGTCGTTAGGCCAACGCCTTGTTACACCCGGGCTCATCGATTGTCATACTCACCTCATCTTTGGTGGAAATCGCGCCCATGAATTTGAGATGAGAATGAATGGCGCAAGTTATGAGGAAATTTCAAACGCTGGGGGCGGTATAAATTCGACGGTTGAGGCAACGCGATTAGCCAGCGATGAAGAACTGATTCAAGGAGCTCTGGGACGAATAGATGACCTGATTAGCGAAGGCGTTGCAGTCATAGAAATTAAATCAGGCTACGGGTTAACAATTGACCATGAATTGAGAATGCTTCGAATTGCTCGACATCTAGAAACACTTCGTCCTATAAAGATTATGGCAACCTGGCTTGCAGCACACTCTGCCCCGAAAGAATTTGAACACCGGCTTGATGACTATATTGATCAGATTGCCATTCCAGGATTACGGCAGGCGGTAAAAGAAGGCCTCGTTGATGCAGTTGACGGCTTTTGCGAAACCATCGCTTTCTCACCAAGCCAAATAGATCGACTATTTAATGCCGCTCAATCTTTAAACTTACCGGTCAAATTGCACGCAGAACAATTGTCGAATCAAAATGGCGCTCTGCTGGTGGCCAAATACAACGGCCTATCTGCTGATCATCTAGAATATTTGTCAGTGGAGGATGTGGAAGAGTTTTCTAAATCTAACGCGGTCGCGGTGATGCTGCCCGGCGCTTTTTACACTCTCAAAGAAACACAAGCCCCCCCAATAGCCGCCTTACGTTCTGCCGGCGTTGATATGGCCGTTGCCACTGATTGCAATCCTGGCAGCTCCCCAATCTCATCAATTCTCACCGCAATGAACATGGCTTGCTCTCAATTTTTCATGACCCCTGAAGAGGCCCTCAAAGGAACGACAATCTGTGCAGCAAAGGCACTGGGGTTGCAGGGTAATTACGGAATAGTTGAGCCTGGAGCTCAGACTGAGCTTGCAGTTTGGAATGCAACGCACCCTGCAGAGCTATCTTATTGGGTTGGATCATCAATCCTCCATAAACGTATTTCTCATAGGGAATTGTCATGATCATTACACTCGCGCCAGGTCGAGCGAATCTAGCACAGCTAGAAACCATCTATCGTGATGAGGTTAGTTTTAAGCTGACTCCTGACGCTTTTGAAGCTATTGAAAAAAGCGCTTCTCGGCTCTTAGATAGACTTGAAGGTAATGAGACTATATATGGAGTGAATACCGGATTTGGCAAACTTGCCTCAGTCAAAATTGATGAGGCCCATTTAGCCAGTTTGCAACGCAACCTAGTTCGCTCTCATTGCGCTGGCTTTGGTGAACCTTTACCCCTTAACGTGGTTAGATTGGTCATGGCATTAAAATGTCTTTCTTTGGGTCGCGGTGCATCTGGCGTGAGAGTAGAGGTAGTGGAGCTGCTTCAAAATATGGTTTCGGCAGACATTATTCCAGTTATCCCTGCACAAGGTTCCGTTGGAGCATCAGGTGATCTTGCACCACTGGCCCATATGGCGGCCGCTATGATTGGCGAGGGCGATGTGTTCTATAAAGGTGAACAAATCTTGTCCTCTGAAGCTCTGAAGCAAGAAAAGCTGAGGCCAATTATATTACAGGCTAAAGAGGGGCTTGCATTATTAAATGGCACACAGGTGTCAACTGCTCTTTGCTTAGCCGGCCTTTTTGATGCATGGCGTCTAGCAATAACATCCATCACCACCACCGCTCTCTCGATAGATGCGGCTATGGGATCAAGTGCACCATTCCACGATGAAATTCACCAACTGCGAGGTCATCCCGGACAAATTGATAGTGCAAAAAGACTTCGCCAATTGCTCCATGGATCTGAAATTCGTGACAGTCATAAAACTGGTGATGAGAGAGTACAAGACCCCTACTGTCTGCGCTGTGCCCCTCAGGTGATCGGTGCTTGTATGGATCAATTGCGTCAGGCTGGAAAGACACTGCAAATAGAAGCCAACGCAGCAACGGACAACCCTCTTGTTCTGTCTGATGGCAATATCATCTCTGGAGGAAACTTCCATGCCGAGCCAGTAGCCTTGGCAGCTGATCAAATTGCAATTGCTGTCTCTGAAATTGGCTGTATTGCCCAACGCAGAATTGCGCTTTTAGTCGACCCTGCTCTGAGTTTTGGTCTGCCTGCATTTTTAGCCCCTGATCCAGGGCTAAAATCTGGGCTGATGATTGCAGAAGTTACTTCTGCTGCACTAATGAGTGAAAACAAAGCCTTGGCCAATCCTCGCTCGATCGATTCAACGCCAACCTCAGCAAATCAGGAAGACCATGTGTCAATGGCATGCCACGCGGCACGCAGACTTCTGGAGATGAACAAAAATCTTTCAGCTATCCTCGGTGTCGAAGCAATGGCTGGAGCTCAGGGCATTGACCTTCGGGCCCCTCTTAAAACCAGCGAGTATTTAACAAAGGCGATATCAACAATTAGAACCAAGTGCCCATCCCTAACAGATGACAGAATGGTCAGTGCCGATATTATTAAATTAGCCGCTTTGGTTCATCAGACCGATGAGCTTATAAGTCTTGGTGATGGCAGCATAGCACTGGATATATCGGCATGAATCTTGTGGAGGTAACTCAAGGTGATAGTCCAATAATATTGGGCCAGCCGCATTCAGGGACGTATGTTCCTGATGAGATATTCAGTGAACTAAATGACATTGGACGCCAATTATTAGATACCGACTGGCATATCCCAAAGCTCTACGAGGGTTTGGTAGACAACGTTACAGTAGTAAAAGCAAACTTTAATCGTTATGTGATTGACCCTAATCGTGACCCCCAGGGCTCAAGCTTATATCCAGGCCAAAACTCTACTTCTTTGGTTCCATTGTTTACATTTGATGGCGAGCCTATCTGGGCAAATAAACCTACAGAAGCTGCTATTCAGCAAAGGCTGGAAACCTACCACCAAAAATATCATCAACTATTGAATGACGAAATCACACGAGTTAAGTCCATTCACGGGGTGGCTGTTGTTTATGACTGTCACTCTATTCGGTCAAAAATACCTTACCTTTTTGATGATCGCTTACCAGATTTGAATGTTGGAGATGACAACGGAAAATCCTGTGACAGCAACATTACCAATGGTGTTCAAAATATTCTCCGCAATGTTAGCAGCCACACTCATGTTATTAACGGCCGATTTCGAGGTGGATGGACAACCCGCCATTACGGGCGGCCCCAAGATGGCGTTCATACCATTCAAATGGAGTTAGCTCAGCGAACCTATTTAGAGGCCGAACTGCCCCCCTTTAACTACGATGCTGAGAAAGCGTCGTCCTTGCGAAGTGTGTTGTCTGACATCCTTCAAGACATTAACAAAACAATCCTTAAGAGCTCTTCAGGAGGATCACTATGAGCGAAGCCTTAAACACCAAACGCAACATCAAGAGCCCTACAGGCAACAAACTTACCTGCAAATCATGGGCAACAGAGGCTCCGTTTCGAATGATTCAGAATAATCTGGATAGAGAGGTAGCGGAAAATCCAGATGAATTAGTGGTCTATGGTGGCATAGGAAAGGCTGCTAGAACATGGAAGGATTTTGATAAGATTCTTGCAACGCTAAAAACACTGACTGAAGAGGAAACTTTGCTGGTTCAATCAGGTAAGCCGGTAGGTGTATTCCCGACACATAAAAATGCGCCAAGAGTTCTCATAGCAAACTCTAACCTTGTCCCCCACTGGGCAAATTGGGATCATTTTAATGAACTCGATAAAAAGGGTTTGATGATGTATGGCCAGATGACAGCCGGGTCTTGGATTTACATTGGCAGCCAGGGCATTGTGCAAGGCACCTATGAGACTTTTGTTGAAGCAGGTCGACAACATTTTAATGGTAATCTATCTGGCCGCTGGATTCTTACTGCGGGTCTAGGTGGTATGGGTGGGGCACAACCACTTGCCGCTTCTATGGCTGGAGCCTGCTGTCTTGCCGTTGAGTGTGACCCTGAGAGCATAGATTTTAGGCTTCGAACGGGCTACTTAGATGAGAGGGCAGAAAACTTAGACGAAGCGCTTACGCTGATCGACAGGTGGACGAAAGCCGGTGAAGCTAAGACAGTTGGGTTGTGCGCCAATGCTGCTGATATTTTCCCAGAGCTGGTCAACCGTGGCGTGCGCCCTGATATCGTAACCGACCAAACATCTGCCCACGACCCATTAAATGGCTACCTACCTCAAGGCTGGAGTTTAGAAAAATGGAGAGACAAACGAGTCTCTGCGCCAAAAGAAGTCATAAGAGCGTCACATGCATCGATGAAGATACATGTTCAAGCGATGCTCGATTTTTGGAATCAAGGAATCCCGACTCTTGATTATGGTAATAATATTCGACAGGTCGCTTTTGATGAGGGTCTTGAAAATGCATTTGATTTCCCAGGGTTTGTGCCAGCTTACATCCGCCCTTTATTCTGCCGTGGCGTTGGACCATTTCGTTGGGTAGCATTATCTGGGGATCCTGAGGATATATATAAGACCGATCAAAAAGTGAAAGAGCTACTCCCTGATGACAAGCACCTCCATCAATGGTTGGATATGGCTCGCGAACGAATTGAGTTCCAAGGGTTACCCGCACGCATTTGTTGGGTTGGTCTGGGGGATAGGCATCGATTAGCTTTAGCATTTAATGACATGGTTAAAACAGGTGAATTGAGTGCGCCGATTGTTATCGGTAGAGATCATCTTGATAGTGGCTCTGTGGCAAGTCCGAACCGCGAAACAGAAGCAATGAAAGATGGCTCCAGCGCTGTTTCTGACTGGCCTCTTTTAAACGCACTGCTAAACACTGCAGGTGGCGCGACGTGGGTTAGCCTGCATCATGGCGGAGGTGTTGGCATGGGCTTTTCGCAGCATTCCGGCGTAGTAATCTTAGCTGACGGAACTGAGGATGCAGCAAGCCGTTTAAAACGAGTACTTTGGAACGACCCGGCAACCGGTGTAATGCGACATGCCGATGCAGGGTACGAAGACGCTATTAAATGTGCAAAAGAGAAAGGACTAGTGTTGCCTGGGATTTTGTAAGTTGGAATTAGACCTCCCAATCAAAGTGGGAGGTCTACTCAATCAACGTACTGCGAATTAGGCTTCTTTATTAAGTTCCCACGGCACCATATTTTTTGCTTTAAGTCTGTTTGCAACTAGTGCATAACGGCTTCGTTCTTCCTTCCATTCCTCTAGCCATTTCTCACCGGTACGCTCTGCATCTACAAATACAGCATTAGTAACAACGATGGGAACTAAAATGGATAGGTGGACAGCTAAACTTGTTATAGTGCTATACCCTAACCAACCAATGTAGTAGGTCGCAATAAACCCAAAGGAGACGCTCCAAAGGGAAAACAGAACTACCATGAAGTAAGCTTGTAAACTGGCATCTGGGATATATTTTAGTGGATTGAACTTTACGTTCATTACTCTTCTCCAGGTGTAAACCATTAGCATCGCGGTCCTTCTAAAAATACTTGGTTTTGTCATGATCATTATCCTCTTTAAGTTTTCTGCTTGCCTTTCCCCACCTTATCGAAAGCTGTGTGAGTGGAGTTAAGCAAACGTTATTTTTATTCATTTAAGCTATGCCTACCATGTCCTTTTTTTAGGCATGTAAAGTCCTTACGGTGAGTTCTCTTTAATGGGTCACAAATTTAGTATGGCCTTGACAGATCATTTGTTTGGTGGAGGCGGCGGGAACTGCACATAGACTGTAAGCTATTGATTAATAATGCTTTAATGTGTTTTAAAACACGTTTTTGTTACATCCTTTGTTACTTAAAATATTCCATTCTGAGCCCTAGAGTAAAGTTATATACGCCCTTTATGACACGCTCGTTCGTTATGGCATCGACTGTCGATAGTCTAATTGTCGGCCTGACTGTCGATCCAGTTGTTAATAATGGATTCCAGCACGGACAGAGGCAACGCACCATTCTCCAGAATCTTGTCATGGAATGCGCGCACATCGAAGCGTTCTGCCAATACGGATTCAGCGTGTGCCCGCAATTCGCGGATTTTCAATTCACCAGTCTTGTATGCCAGCGCCTGACCAGGCCAAGAAATATAACGATCGATTTCCGAAGTTACGTTATTTAGCGACAAGCCGGAATTCTCCAGCATGTAGTCAATAGCCTGTTGGCGGGTCCAACCCTTGCTGTGCAAGCCGGTATCAACCACCAATCTGCAAGCACGCCACATCTCATAGGATAGCCGTCCGAAGTTGGTATAAGGTGTCTGGTAGAATCCGGTCTCCAGACCCAGTCGCTCGGCATACAAGCCCCAACCCTCTACAAATACAGTCTGCCCGCCATAGCGGCGGAAATTCGGCAGGTCGAGTTCCTGTGCCAGTGCGATCTGTAAATGGTGTCCGGGCACGGCTTCGTGCAACGACAGCGCCTCAAGCTGGTACAGAGGGCGCGTGTTAAGCAGCGTGGTATTAACAAAATGAAACCCGGCACGACTGCCATCACCCGCCGGAGGCTGGTAGTAGGCAGTAGTAGTTTTCTCTGCAATGTCCAGAGGAATCTCTTTTATGCCGTATGGCATGCGCGGCAATTTGCCGAATAGTTTGGGCAGCTCGCCATCGATCTTTTTGGATATGACAGCTACTGCGTTGAGACGCTCTTCGGCGGTTTTCGGGTAGAAGTCCGGATTGTCACGCAGGTAAATCAGCCACTCTTCAAAGCTACCCTCGAAACCGGCCTCTTTGATGACCTCGTCCATTTCGGCACGGATGCGCGCCACCTCAGACAAGCCGACCTGATGTACCTGATCCGGAGTCTGGTCGGTGGTGGTAAACAAACGCACACGATGTGCGTAATACTCTTTGCCGCCAGGCAAGGCATCAGTGCCGACCTTCTCCTGACAGGCGGGCGCGTACTCGCGCATGTAAAAATCGAAAAAACTCTGATAGGCAGGCAACACTCCGTTACTTATCAGTTCTTTTGCTTTGTCCTCCATGACCGCAAACCGCTCGGCCTTAATCACCGATGGCTTGTTGGCGAACGGCTCCATAAATCGGCTGTCGTTGGCGTCACCGACGATATGGGTTTTTATCGATTGCTCATAACCGCGCATTGGCGCACAGGCTTGCACCCATCCGGCAGCAATTCCAGCGCGGATTCTCTTGGTGGCGCGGGTCATATACTCAGGCACACCGGCCAGACGCTGAAGGTAACTGTGGTAGTCAGCTTCAGTAAAAAACGGCAACTGGCCAACCATGGAGGTCAAACTCAGATGCGGTCCGCCCCGATTGGTGAGTATTTGATATTTGCCACCGTGATTGGCGGCTTCCACCTGGTTGCTTAAATCGAGTTTGAGCAACGCATGATTAAGCTGGTTATCCTCACTCAATGCGGTCAGGTCGACGTCAGCAAGCTGGTTCAGAAAATCCGTCGCCTGAGTTACGCCGGCGTCATAGGCCGCCAATGAGAGATCGGACAGGCGGTCGTCATAGTCGCGCACGCCCAGACTGGTGGCAAAGGTAGGGTTCTGTTCAAGCGTCCATGCCCAATGCGCCTCCAATAACTTACTGAAGGTTTGGTCAGCTTTGCTGTCGGCGGCATTGGCTGCCCCCACCACGGCGAGAGAGCCGATGATGATCAACACAATAGTAGTCAGTCGCGAGCATATAGAAGGTGCTTGCATGTGAAACCTCCGGTTCTTATTGTAATTTTGAATGCAAATCGATGTAATTCGGCCACACATTCCCACCTCAAGCTACATCCAATTTTTCGATACAATCTATATATCCATGAGTCTAGTGGATTTTTGTCAGATAAGGAATTTATCTAATGGCCCCTGTCAGGGCATAGTAAATGGCATAGCAACTTTAGGAATATAACAAAAGGACTGCGCTGTCTCGTCACTAAGTGGCTCGACCGAAATCCGCTACGCGTCTTCATTCCAAAATCAGCGGCCAATAAAAACCCTCAACCCGAATCCTTTCGGGTTGAGGGTTTTTATTGGTGGAACCGGTGGAAACTGCGCTTAACCACCTCATAACAAGGGATTCAAGCACAGAAATAATTTATTGAGTTATACTTCTTCATCGACTGATTCTAGGGCTTTTTAATTTCATGCAGGCATATCTTCCCGGCTTTGCTCTTGGGCTATCATTAATTCTAGCGATTGGTGCTCAAAATGCCTTTGTGCTGAAACAAGGACTAAAAAAACAGCATGTCTTTTTAGTTTGCACCATCTGCGCTCTGTCTGATGCGATATTAATTTCACTTGGGGTATCAGGGTTTGGGGCGCTGGTTGAACGCTTTCCAATCGTTGAACAAATAGCTCGCTTTGGTGGCGCAGCCTTTTTAATGGTTTATGCCGCCATGAGTTTTTACTCTGCATATAAGACTAGGCATAGTCTTAATCCAGAGGGTTCCGCTCCTGAGTCCGCGCTTAAAATTGCTCTGATCTGCCTAGGTTTTACTTGGCTGAACCCACATGTTTATCTCGATACAGTAGTGTTGCTAGGCTCAATTTCGACTCAGTACTCAGACAACATAGGGGCATTCACCTTTGGGGCAATAAGCGCATCTTTTGTATTCTTTTATAGTCTTGGCTATGGGTCTCGCGTTTTAATTCCTGTGTTTGAAAAGCCTAGAGCGTGGCAAATCTTAGAGATAATTATTGGAATAGTAATGTCAGCCTTGGCAATCAGTTTACTCCGGTGATAGTTATGTCAAATCAAATCCATATTCAATATCTTAAACTCCCAAAAGCGGAATTCGTATTAGGCTCCTTCGAAGACAAACTATGCCTCTGTGATTTTCGATATCGGCGTATGCGTAATGCTGTTGATAAACGAATTCAACAGGGTCTTAAAGCAAGCTTTACTGAACAAAGTACTAAAGTATTGGAGCTAACGATGGCGCAGTTAAAAGAATACTGGGCAGGTAGCCGCAAAAGCTTTGATGTGCCTCTGTTGACTGTGGGCACAGAATTCCAGAAAAAAGTTTGGCAGTCATTGTTAGACATACCTTACTCAGAAACAGTTTCATACCTCGAACTGGCGACAGCTGTCGGAAACAAAGGCGCTGTGCGGGCGACAGGAAGTGCCAACGGAGCTAATGCGCTAGCTATTATCATTCCCTGCCATCGTGTTATTGCAAGCGATGGCAGTTTGGGTGGTTATGGAGGCGGTTTACCGTTAAAAAAATATCTCTTGGCATTGGAGAAGAGCCGCTGCCTTTTCTAATTAAGAGCGCGCAGTAACCGGCCCATTGGTTTTTGCCCTAAATCAGAGGTAAATTCGTTGTTTTCCCAGGCCGCATGGCCGCCAATCATAACAAAGGGAACAACACCGTCTGATCGATTAACCAGCTGCTCATGTTTGAACTCTTCACGATGAATGCGCTGAACATTGCCTTCGCCATCATAACTAGCAAGCTGCTCTGGGTCGATTAAAATTAAGTCGGCAATATCGCCTTCATCAACTGTACCTCCGGCAACACCGAAAACATCCGCTGCATCTTTGGTCAGACGTTTAACCATGTAACTGACGTCTTTATCTCCACCCTGAGCCGCGAGCTGTAGACTGCGTAAGTTAACATCGTAAAATGCCATATTAGTCAGATGCGCACCGCTGTCATTGAACCCTGGTAGCAACTTGGGATTCATTAACAGCTCTCGCACTACCTTTAAATCACGATTTGCTGTCACCGTACTCCAAGTTAAATCAGTATCAAAGGTTCTTAGCATTTGCAGCATGAAATCGCCTTCATCGGCAATCCAAAAAAAGTCTTTTTGTACTAGCTTTTGTTCAGCTTTTGTCACGGGTTCCTGACACTTGTCTTGTTTTATCAATACAACTCGATCAAATACCGATTGAAAGTCCATGCCCTCCCAATTCTTTTGGGGACATCTGTCCACTGTCATATCAGCCAGTGTTCGGTTAAACGCAAAATCTTCAAGGTTAAGCTTGCGCTTCAGTCGATCTAGATTCCACCCTTGCTTGCCTCTCATCCACATTGCCTTGAATGATTTGATGTAATCTGGCTCGTGCATGATCTTTTGCCGTGCTTCTCGATCCTCAAGATCAGTTTCATTGAGTCGACGCAATTCAGGTATTTCTTCCGCGATCGGAGTGATTGCACCATCAGACCATATTTTAAAAGGTGCCCCCAAGGCTTGCATATGGAAGTCTCCTCTCACGAGGGACGAATTAAGCAACTTAGATAATGTTTTTACCATCCTTGAGAGTTTCCAGTTATTGGCAATGTCTAGAGCGGCAACCACGGTTGTTCTCAAAGGTTTTCCGTGGAGTCTTCCGCTAGTGAGCAAGAAGGTTCTCAAGGTGCCTATAACACTGTCTTTAGGTGGCGTCGCCTGCCAAGTAGACTCCTGCTCTCTGACTACTTGAGCGAGCTGCTTGAGTTCACCGTATTTTGCAAACTGAGTTGGAATGGTTTTCTCACAGTGTGGCTGAGCAGCTAAATAATGAAATGGCAGCGCGTCTGTTGAGAAGCCCGCGTAACCGCTCTTTAGGGCATCAGAAAGAGTATCTGCCATGCTGTTAAGTTCAGCACTGGTTGGGTCCCGAGTAACACTGTTGTCAAAACCCATTGCATCAATACGAAGCATTGAGTGGGGAAATAATACCGCCACATTTGGTCCCAAATTAAGTTGTTCTAAATGATCCAAATAGGCTTTGGGGTTATTCCACGTAATGCTGTCTGCACAGTCCTTGAGAACCGTCTTAGGAATATTTTCAACTCGCGCATAACAACTGACGATCGGATCATTAGTACCATCTCTTTGGGAGCCAAAAGCCAAACCTAAGCTACAGTTCGCAATCACCACCGAGGTGGTGCCATGACGTGTAGATTCAGGTAAACCTGGAGCTACCTCTAACTCCAAATCATAGTGGGTATGTATATCAAATAGTCCAGGCATTAGCCATAGACCCTCGGCATCAACAACCCTGCCAACATTATTTGCGGTTATGGCCTTGCCTCGTGCAATAATTTTTCCATTTGCAATGGCAACGTCTTGGACAACTGGGTCGTCTCCATTATTGAACACTTTGGCGTTCTTAATCAGCGTATCGATTTCTTGAATTTCCGAACTCATTTATTGTGATTCTCGTCAGCTTGTAATCGGATTAGTATTGCACTTAGTCGAAATTAAGGTCAAGCTTCAGGCCTTTGCTACTGTGACCTCAGGGTACTGAAAATTTTCTCGTGGAGCGCTGAATAGTGTCAAATGACAATCTTAGTTCAATCCCTCCTAAACAATGGCAGTCTAGGGGACAACTTAAAACTTTATTGGGTCACTCCATTTTTGTTGTCGATGAGGGCGCCGAAACGTTACCCACTATTGTGCTTCTGCATGGATTTCCCACAGCTAGTTGGGATTGGGTGCCGATTTGGACATCACTCTCAAAGAATTATCGGCTAATTGCTCTAGATATGCTGGGTTTTGGATTGTCTGAGAAACCTAACCATCGAAACTACACCATTCATAAACAGGCCGATATTGTTGAGGCTTTAATTAAAGACAAACAGCTTACAGAGTTCCATGTATTAGCTCACGATTATGGCGATACCGTCGCTCAGGAATTGCTGGCGCGGCAAGTTGAAGGTTCTGGCGCAGGGGCGTGGCTCTCATGTTGTTTTCTTAATGGTGGGTTGTTTCCTGAAACACATCGAGCACTGCTGACACAAAAACTTTTGTTAAGCCCTTTAGGTAAAATTCTCAATCGTTTAACTGGGTTTTCGAAATTTAGCCGTAATTTTAGTTCAGTTTTTGGCCCACAAAGCAAACCCACGGAGCAAGAGCTATTGCATTTCTGGTGGTTAATTAATTTCAACAATGGAAAACATATTTTCCATAATCTGATTACTTACATGCGTGATCGTCTTGAGTATCGCGATCGCTGGGTCGATGCATTACAGAAATCGACTGTTCCACTCGGCTTAATTAATGGCTCTGTAGACCCAGTATCAGGTGCGCATATGG